>ERZ1034535.1-NODE-1-length-60596-cov-9.151154_pt1 | contig 60596 bp, 51 predicted proteins | sample MGYA00520598_ERZ1034535 | MGnify/ENA primary metagenome ERZ1034535 (study PRJEB33760, sample SAMEA4777708) | hypersaline lake metagenome | biome: hypersaline environment; feature: brines | place: Spain | collected 2014-08 | depth 0 m ...
TGCTCGATCGCCGCGGCGAGTGCCCCCTTGACACAGCTCTCGTCGCCTAGCGCTGTCAGCTTGACCTCCGGGACGTTCGACATCACCCGATCGGCCAGCGCTTCATCGATTGGGTCGACGACCAGCGCCGGGTTCTCCCTGGCGACGGCCCCACCCACGACGATCACGAGTGGAGCGTACGCGTGCACGAGATTGACGATGCCGGCGAGATTGTAGGCATTGGTCCGGTCGAGCACCATCGTCGCTAGCGGGTCGGACCCGTAAGCAGCATACAGGGTCTCGGCGGTCAGCGTCTCGAGATTCAGGTCGGTCTCGACCGGCTGGTTGGCGGCCACCGCCCTCGCGTGACGGGGCAGGTTCGCACCCGATGCATACGCCTCCCAGTGGCCCTGGCCCCCACAGCTGCACTCGAGGCCACCGACCTCGACGACCAGGTGGCCGACCTCCGCTGCGTTGCCGTCCCAGCCAGAGACCACACGACCATCGATACAGACGCCGGCCCCGACCCCCGTCGAGAGGGTTAGATACACCATATCGTCCGGGCTTCGCTCGGCGTAGAATCGCTCGCCGATCACCCCCGCGTTGGCATCGTTCCAGAGTGAGACCTCCGCTGACAGCAGCCGCTCGACGGGCTCGACCAGCGGGATCCGCTCGCGTGCCGTCGTGAGATTCGCCGAGTCGACGATCTCCCCTCGGACCATGTCGAGCGGCCCGATGGCCCCGATCCCACAGCCGGCGATCTCCTCGGGCTCGAGCGCCGCACGCTCGAGTACCTCCCCGAGCGATCGGAGGACGATCTCCGTGACCCCCTCCTCCGAGCCTGCCATCGGCGTCTCGGTACTCACCCGGGCCTCGATCTGACCCGTTTCCGACCCCACTACAGCACGGATCTTCGAAGCACCGACGTCGACGCCTGCATACCAGCTCATCGGTCAGCCACCCGCACAGACGGCGCGGTGGGGTCCGGCGGAGAAATCCATTCAGTTGTGACCTCGTAGCCTCATTGGCAGTAAAGGCATTCTGGTACTGACGGCGGCAGCCGGACCGCCGAGAGCGCACCCGTCCATATCGCGGTCGCACGGCGGGCAAGCGCGCGGTCACCCCTGCTCGTCAGCTGCTCGCGCCCCGTAGATGCTCTCGACCAGCTGCTGATGCTGACCGAGAATGCTCCGACGTTTGAGCTTCATCGAGGGGGTCAACAACCCATTATCTGGCGTCCACTCGCGGGTGACCATCCTGAACGCCTGGACGCGTTCGTGTTTTTCAAGGCCCTCGTTGACCCGCTGGATCTCCGCGTCGATCATCTCGCGGACGCGGCTGTCTTCACACAGCGCCCACTCATCGTCCGGGATCGGAATCCCCTGCTCGCGTGCCCAGCGAGTCACGGCGGCGATGTCCGGCACTACCAGCGCGGAGACGAACTTCTGGGAATCGCCAACTGCCATGATCTGATCGATGCGTTCGTTTGTCGCGAACCCATCCTCGATTCTGGCCGGGGCGACGTTCTTGCCCGTATCGAGCACGAGCAGCTGTTTGAGACGCTCGTGGAAGATCAAAAACGCATCGTCCGTCTGCTCGACTAGGTCGCCCGTCCGGAACCACCCGTCCTCGGTGAATGCACGAGCGGTCGCATCCGGACGATTCCAGTAGCCACTCGAGACGTTCGGCCCCCGCACGAGCAGCTCCCCGACGGTCTCGGTCGACGGGCCCCGATCCGTATCCAGCCGCACCTCGACCCCCGGTACCGGCACGCCGAGTGTCCCCGGTCGCGGGTCCTCCGGTGGGTTCGTCGACAGGACGGGCGCCGTCTCGGTGAGCCCGTAGCCCTCCAGTAACGGGATGCCCATCCCCTGGAACAGCTCTGCGAGTCGCGTCGACAGAGACCCGCCACCGCTGACCATCAGTTCGATGTTGCCACCGAGCTGGTCACGAACCGACGAGTACACCAGTCGGTCGGCGATGCGGTGCTGCAACCGAAGCCCAAAACCAGGCGCTGGGTCGCGCGCGCTCTCGCGAGCGACCCTGAGCGCCCATGCGAACAGCCGCCGGCCGAGATACGACTCGGGGGCCTGCTCTCGCATCGAACTGAAGATCCGCTCGTAGACCCGAGGGACGCTCGTCGCGATCGTCGGTCTGACCGTCTGGATGTCCTCGGCGAGCGTGTCGGCCGATTCGGCGTAAGCGACCGTCACCCCAGAGGCGAACATGAGGTAGCTCCCGGCCAGTCGCTCGAAGACGTGAGCCAACGGGAGAAACGATAGCGATCGAGCCCCGGCTTCGATACGCGGTGTCGAGCTCGGTCGATCCGGTCGTCCTGCGAACCGCTTTCGACACTGGTTCACGTTCGCCCGGAAGTTGCCGTGTGTGAGCTTCACCCCCTTCGGTTTGCCCGTCGTCCCGGAGGTGTAGATCAGCGAGGCCAGGTCCTCCGGTGTCCGTTCGGCCACCCAGCTCTCGTACGCCGATTGATCGAAGACCCGCTCGCCAACGGTGAGCACCTCCCCCAGGCTGTAGATATCATCGCGGTCCGCGTACCCTTCGAACTCGTCGACGACGACTATCAACTCGAGCGTTAGCTCCTGTTCGACGCTCAACAGCCGCTCAAGCAGCTGCTCGTTCTCGACGACCACTGCACGAGCGTCGGGATCCGCCAGCAGATATCGAAGTTGGTCGGCAGAGGACTCGGTGTAGACGGTGGTGACCACGCCGGCCGCCCCGAGCAATCCAAAGTCACAGAGCGTCCACTCCAGTCGCGTCGAGCAGTAGATGCCCGCACGTGTTCCTGCCGTGACTCCCAGCTCGCGGAATCCAGCCGCCAACAGACGGACTAGCTCGCGCATCCGATCGTAGCTGATCGAGGCATACTCGTCCGCGGCGGCCGTCGGGAGCTCGTCTGCCAACGAGCGTTCGTACACCCCACCTTTGAACGATTGCGCTGCGAGCGACCCATATCGGTCGGCAGCCGCCTCGAACATCTGCGGAATCGTGTCCTCCCCGATCGTCGAATCTTCGTACTGCGTCTCCGAGTCACGCCAGCCCTCGCCAGGTGGTGTCATCTCCGAGCCGTAGGCTACGAGCGATTATATAGCTGCGTCTGGCCTCCCGGCCACGGCTGTCCCCGCGGGCTCACCGAATAGGCGAGATACCTGCGCCCAACCGCTGCAGCGTGTAGATGCCCTTTCTGGCAGCTCCTTTGAGATAGTGAGCACCGGCACGGTGGAAGGGGACACGGCGCCCCTCGATCCGGGTCGCCCCATCGCGTATCGCCGTGACGACCTGACTCGAGCCGAGCCGGTCGGCCTGTGTCGAGACCGTCAGCTCGGTGAACGCTCGCCCGACGGTTGCGACGCTGTGTGCATCGCTACCGGCGAGAGCCGTGTAGCCGTCTCGGCGAGCGAAGGAGGCTGCCCGCCGGTTTCGATAGCCGGTGAACAGCCAGGCATTGTAGGTCTCGATGCCGTCGGGCTCGGCAGCGACGATCTGCTTGCCACGCGCGCCGTGTCGCGTCCGCTGGAACGGATGCGGCACGACCGCCGCGCCACCGGCCTCTCGAATCCACCGGACACTGTCGACGAGTGGCTGGCCGGCGGGTGGGCAGCTCTCGATGCCGATTCCCAGGAGATGACCCGCGGCGGTCGACAGTTCGACGCCTGGGATCCCGACGAGACCGAACTCGGGGGCGAGGTTCGCTGCTCGGACAGAAGCCCCGATTCGGTCGTGGTCGGTGATGACGATGGCATCCAGGCCGATCGTCGCCGCCTGTTCTAACAACAGCTCGGGTGGGTCACGACCGTCATAGGAGGCCTCGGAGTGTACGTGGGGGTCCACCCGCATCGTTGTGCGTCCCATCGAGTGCTGATTCAGACCAGAGCGATATGAGTGATGGCCAGCGTGGGCGGAATCCGCGCGGCCCGAGCGGCCCTCCCCGTAGCTGTACAGGGGGGGTTGGTACCGGAACGCTCGCTAGGGGATTTGAACCCCTGTCGTTGGCTCTCTTCGTCGAGCGGGGGGAGCCCCCCCGGCCGGTCGCTCTCGACACGAAAGGCCAACATGATTGGCCGGACTACACCAAGCGAGCTTCGCCGGAAATCCGGCAGTGTGTCACATAAACTCTGCTTTTCGGCCCCCGGAACTGGCCGTCCATGCCGCTCAGAGCCCTCGCGGAGCGCACGACCAGACTACCGGTCACCTGCGGACGCGGTGCCGGCTCACTTCCCCTCGAAGACGGGGTCCTCGTCACCCATGAACGCGGTCATTCCGGCCATCAGGTCCTCGGTCCCGATCAGATGGCCGAACGCCTGTGCCTCGATCTCCAGACCCGCATCGATGTCGTCTCGGCCGGCGTGCATCGCCCGCTTCGTGAGCTCCTGTGCCACCGGGGGGCCGGCAGCGAGCTCCTCAGCGTACTCGAACAGCCGCTCCTGGAATCGCTCGGTCGGCACGACCTCGTTGATGAACCCGTACTCGAACATACTCTCGGCATCATACCGGTCGGCCGTGAGGATGATCTCCTTGGCCCGACCCTCACCGACGATCCGTCGCAATCGCTGGGTCCCTCCCCACCCGGGTAGCAGCCCCAACGTGAGCTCCGGCTGGCCCAACTCGGACCGCTCGGAGGCGAGCCGGAGGTCACAGCACATCGCCAGCTCCATCCCGCCGCCCAAGGCGTAGCCGTCTATCCCGGCGATGGTCACCATCGACGTGGTCTCGAGCCGGCCGAAGATACGTTGCCCCTCGCGTGAGAGCTCGATCGCCGACAGTGGGTCTGCTGAGGCGGCCATCGAGGTCACGTCCGCGCCCGCCGAGAACGCCCGGTCACCCTTGCCAGTTATGAGCACCACTCTCACGGCCTCGTCTGCTTCGAGGCTGTCGATGGCCTGCTCGAGCTCCGACAGCAGCGCCGTGGATATCGTGTTGAGTCTGGCCTCACGAGCGAGCTCGATGTGCCCCACGCCGGGCGACGCTGCGGGCGTCGATAGCTCGACCGCGTCGAACTTGGCCGCCCCGTCCGCCTGGGGTCGCGGCCGGAACCCCCCGTCTGTGGCGGCCTCTCTGAGCCCGTCGCTCACCTGGTATCTCGGATGCCCCGTCTCCTCCTGACGGCCCTCCAACACCGCTATCAGGCGCTCGAGGCCGTGGTCGTCGGCGAGCGATGCTGGGCCTGTCGGAAAGCCTGCTCCGAGCGTCACAGCCTCGTCGATATCAGCCGGGGTCGACACATCGGCGTCGACGAGCTCTCCAACCTCGTTCGCCATCGTCGCCAACAGGCGGGCCTCGATCGTGGGGTCGCCCCCATCCGGCGGGATCGTGACGCCGTCGGCCTCGCCGTACTCGTAGAACCCGGACCCGGCTTTCTGTCCGACGGCGCCTGCGGCGACGGTCTCGGCCAACAGCGGCGCCGGGGCGTATCCTTCACCCAGCTCCTCCTGCATGTACTCCAGCACGTGGAGCGTGATGTCGTTGCCAACCTGATCGCCCAACTCGAAGGCTCCCATCGGAAGCCCCATGTCGAACTTCGTCGTCGAGTCGACCGTGCTGACGGTTGCCTCCTCCTCGCTGACGAGCCAACAGGCCTCGTTCATCAGTGGAACGAGAATGCGGTTGACGATGAACCCAGGTTCGTCACGCTTGACCCGGACCGGTGTCTTCTGGAACGACTCTGCGACCTGCTCGACACGGTCGAGGGTCGCCTCGCTGGTGTGATCGCCGGCGATCACCTCGACGAGCTGCATCCTGACCGGTGGGTTGAAAAAGTGCATCCCACAGAACGCCGCTGGCCTGTCGGTCATCTCCGAGAGCGTGGTGATCGACAATGAGGAGGTGTTACTCGCGACGATGGCATCGGCAGGAAGCTGTTTCTCGAGCAGCTCGTACACCTCCTTTTTTACCGATAGTTTCTCTGGGACGGCCTCTATCACCAGGTCTGCATCGCAGACTGCAGCCTCGAGATCGACGAACGTACGCACCCGATCGAGGGCCGCCTCCGCTCGTTCCGTATCGATCAGCTCCTGCTCGACGAGCTTCCCCAACGACCAGTCGATCTGTTCGTACCCACGTTGGACGTACTCCTCTTCGATATCCCGCAGGTGCACGTCGTACTCGGCCAAGGATGCGACCTCGGCGATCCCGTGACCCATGCTTCCAGCCCCGAGGACCGCGATGGTCTCGACATCCTCAACTGTCCCCATTCTGCTTGCCACCTCGTGTCCGCTCGGTGTTCAACGTTTCCACTGTCCGCGACGCGTGCATGCCACCGGTCGCCGGTCATCTCGGGACCCTGGTCAGGTCAAGCGTCAAACACCGCCGGCTCTCGGGGCGGCCTCGCGCGAGGCAGCTGCTACCCCGCACGGCGACCCCGTCGGCGTTGCACGAACGACTTATACATACACTGGCACTGTGTTAGCGCAGACAATGGACACCGAAGCGGACCTCCGTGAACAGATGATCGCTGCGTTCGAGGATGCCGATTATCCCATCAGCTCGCCGATGGATCTGGTCCCAGCACTACCGGATGGCCCGGGGACGCGGTTCGAATCCGGCGAGTTCTCGATGACAGCGATGGAACTGAACATGAAGCTCGGCAGTGGTGATTTCCCCTACGACTCTGTCGAGGGGTTCGTCGACGATCTCCTGGCACAGCTGAACGAACAGGACCTTCTCTGAGTAGGTCGGCACGACACCGGTCTCTCGGAGCTCACTCGAGTGGCTCGGCGTGCTGGTCGCCAACGAGGATCTCTGCGTTCTCCTCTGGAAGATCGACGACATCGTCGGTCGAGAGGTCGTAGGTCCGACCGTCCACGCCGAAGATATCGCCGACGTCTGCGGTGATCCGGACGGTCTGTCGCTCGACGGTCACGGGCTCGGCATCGACATCGCCGTCCGTGTCCGCAGGGGTGCTGGCCATCCCAGCGCCCGATTCGCCTCCAGATCCCATCGCCGAGGCCGCACCCACGCCTGCGGGTTCGCCCTGGGAACCACCGTGCGCCTCCTCGCCATCTGATTTGTCTGGCAGGTCCGATCGCGGCGGCCGGGGATCAGTCTCCTCTCTCGGGGTGGCCTGTGGCGCGCGCTCGGCCTCCAACCGTTCGAGGACCTGGCCGCGGCTCTCCTCGATGGCCTCGACCAGTCGTTCGAACAGCCGCTCCTCCTCGACTGTCATACCATCGATATCGCACGGCATCCCCGCGGCGGCGATCGAGGCCTTCTTGACTACCTTTCCGACACGGCGTTCGTACAGCGATTCGACGGTCGAACGCGCCGTGTTGACATCGTCCGAGAGTCGTCGTATCTCCTCGGACCCAAACGGGTCCTCGGCCTGGCTGGCCAACCCATCACGACGCTCTCGGAGCTCCTCGACGAATCGGCCTGCATCCTCGTAGAACGAGCCCTGGAGATGCTGCAGGCTCGAGGATTGCCGCTCTTTTGCCTGGACGGACTGGAGTTCACTTAGATCCATGCTGGCTCACTCGCGGGCCTTCGCTGCGGCGCCCCGCGCCATCAGGAAGACACCCACGTACTCAGGTAGCTCGTGTACACCTGGCTCTAAATTAAACTTCTCCCCTCCCAGCGAGGCCGTGACGGACTCGGTGACGTCGACGGTGATCGCCTGCCCGCGGAACGTCGGCGCGATTGCGTCGGTCAGTGGGTCGAAGTCCTCCAGCCCCTCCTGGGCGAGCCGGCTCACGACCAGCCCCGTCCCCCCGTGCAGACTCCCCGGGAGTCTGATCAGGCGATTGAGATCGGTCGTCACCGGTTCGTCGATCGGTGCCCCCTCGCTCGCTCGGACGTCCTCGAACAGGTGCTTGCTGACCGAGTAGACGGCCGTGTGGACGTCGATGTTTCCCTGCTCGATCGCCGCACGATTCTGCGTTATCGCCCCGAGTGCGGCCTTCGCTTTCCCCTCACCGACACCATCGAACTCTCTGAGCCGTCCGAGCGCCGCCGCCTCGTCCATCGATTCGACTGCGCCGACCAGCTCCATCAGCTCCGCGTGAAGTCGGCTAGACCAACCGCCAGCCGTCGAGAGACTCCGCTTGGCGGCCGGGGTCTTACGACCCAACCCCGCGACCACCTCGCTGTCGACCAGCTGCTCGAACTCGACGCCGATACCACGGACGTAGTCGACGATCTCCCGTCGCTGTGCTCGGGTGAGCGCCAACACGCCCGCATCACGGACGTGTGCGTGATAGCCACGGCCTCCGGAGAACACCAGCGTCATCTCCTCGAACCCGAAGTCCGTTCGCAGGATGTCGACCAACGAGAGCAGCGCCTGCTTGGCAGCGCCGAGCATCTCGGCATAGCTGTCCTGGGTCTCGTCGATTCCAGGGAGATGGTCGGCATCGATATCGAAGATGAGGTCGGCGCCCTGCCAGCGTTTCGCACCCATCGAGTCAGCACCGGGTCGCCGATAGCGCCCCGCGGAGAAGTAGACGTGTTGTGGGCGGCTACGGGCCAGGAACGATTCGAGCGCCGAGCCACCCGTCAGCTCCATCAGTGACCGGTGGCGGACCATGCGTGTCCCCCCTGCCGAGTAGGGGATGTAACCCCACTCACGGGTTTCGGCCGCTGGGGGTGGTGCGAGGTCCGCGTCGATACCCTCACCGACGGGACCTCCGGTCGTGGCATATCCGTCGCTCGCCGCCCGGCGATAGTGATCGCCGAACCGACCCTCGAGATAGCCGCGAGTGCGAGCGTCCATGCTTCTCACACAGCGGACGTGTGTTTGTATAAGGCTGTCCTTGGCGGCTGGGCACGGCCCTGAACAGGCCCTGCCGGGTGCTCGCCCCGCGAGCGGCGTTCGACGCTCTGTTGGGCGCGGGGGGCGGCGGTCGCGCGTCTGTGAGGGATCGGGGGCCGGTGAGGTCTCGGCGCTGCCGTGGCGACGAATCCCCCGTGCTCGTTGCCCGTGTCGGAGGCGACTTGTACGCCCGCACCCGATGCCAGGATACGGTGACTTTTCGGCTCCTGCACTACTCCGATATCGAGAACGCATACGACGACGTCGAGCGAATCGCCCGGCTCTCGGGGACGCTTCGCGCACTCGATGGCCCCGACGCGATCGTCTGTGGCACCGGCGATACCACGGCTCCGGGTGTGCTCGCACTGCAGACTCGGGGTGGCCAGGCTATCGAGTTCTACGAGCGAGTCGGCACCCGGGTAGAGACGTTCGGGAACCACGACTTCGATTTCGGCATCGAACGCACCCTGGAGCTGGTCGACCGCTCGCCACAGCAGTGGCTAGCGAGCAACATCTTCCACGGCGACGGTGAGCAGCGGAACGCCCGATTCGGGGCGGAGGTCGGCGTCGCGTCGACGGCGATCTACGAGGTCGGAGAGAGCACCGTCGGCTTCTTCGGCCTGACTGACCCCTCGACCCCGGACATCAACCCGCACGCCCAGGGGGTTCGTTTTACGGACCCGATGCAGGCGGCCGACCGCGCCGTCGAGCAGCTCAACGAGCGTGAGGTAGACCACGTCGTCTGTCTCTCACACCTCGGGCGCGATGATGACATGCTCGCCGAACGGCTCGACGTCGATGCCATACTGGGCGGACACATCCACTCAGAACGAGAGCTGACGATCGGTGAGACGGTGCTGACTCGGCCGGGGGTCAACGGGGCTGTGGTCTTCGAGATCGAGCTGCCGAGCGGGGTGGTCAGCCGACACTCCGTCGTGGACGGGCCGCGTGACGAGGAGCTGGCCGACCGATTTCAGGCGCGGATCGACACGACCGGCCTCGAGGAGACCGTCGGCATCGTCGAGACCCCTATCGAACGCACCGAGCGCAGCTGTTTCCACGGCGAGTCACGAATCGGCAACTTCGTGGCCGACGCCTATCGCTGGGCCGCCGGCCGTGCGGACCACGAAGGGCCGCTGATCGGGCTGCAGAACGCCGGGGGGATCCGCGAGGGGCCCCCGTTGGCCGGCCCGGTGACCAAGGCGGATCTGATGAGCGTCATCCCGTTCGAGGAATCAGTCGCAGTCCTGGAGCTCGGCGGCGCCGAGCTACTCACGACCATCGCAGAGGCAGATACGAGCGTGGGGTTCGGCGATGCCGAGGCCGACTGGTGGCACGCCCACATCTCGGGGGCCCAGGTCGCCTACGACCAGACGGCTGGGACGCTTCGAGAGGCGTCGGTCGCGGGGGCCCCCGTCGAGCCGACGGAGACTTACCGGGTAGCGACCTCGGAGTATCTTCTCGAGACCCCCGGTGAGTTCCCGACGCTGGTCGAAGAGATGCGCATCGACACACTCGACACCCAGTACGAGGTGTTGGGGGCGTACGCCGAGGCCGTTGGGATCGACCCGTCGATCGAGGGTCGCGTGATCCGATACGGGGCGGGAGAGCTGGTGTGAACCGCGACGTTTACTTTTTACTGCGCTAATTGACCCCCTATGAGTCTGGTCATGGTCCCGGTCCGGTACCCGCTCTCGGAGCACTCCGAGGCGACCCTCGGCCGTGCGGTCGAGCTCTCTCGGGAGAAGGAGTCGGCGCTGACGGTGTTCCACGTGAACCTGTATCAGAACTCCGAACAGGTTCGCCGGACGGATCTGAAGCGGGCGGTCGAGGGGGTGGTCGGGCCACTCGACAACACCAGATATCTGGTTCGGCCGGGGTTTCTGGTCGAGGAGACTATCCTCGATGAGGTCGCCGCCGAGGGGGCTGATTACGTGGTGATCGGTCGGAAGCAGGCACCGCGATGGCGGCGGATGCTGCGGTCGATCGTCGACGAACCGGACGTCGAGTCCTATCTCCGCGAGAAGCTGGACTGTACGGTCGTGACAGCATCTGGCTGAGCGGCGCTCACTCAGCGTCACCGAGCCGCCTTCCATCGCCATCTGCGCTCTCCTCGAGCGTCTCGGCCTCCTCGTTCTCGCCGAGACCCAGCTGTAGGGTGCCACTGGTCTCGTCCATGTACAGGTGGCTGTGCGGGTAGGCCATCTCCATGTCGGCGTCCTCCTGGCGCTCCCAGATCTTAGCCTGAATGTCAGAACGCGTGTTCAGCAGCTTGTACGGCTCGGCCACCCAGTATCGGAGTCTGAGGTTGACGCCATGATCCCCGAACGTCTCGATGAAACACGTGGGTTTTGCGGGATAGCGGGCAGAGCCAACTCGAATCTCCGGCCCCCCTTCGATCACACCGTCGACCGCGGCGGCGGCCTGCTCGATCAGCTCTCGGCAGGCATCGATATCCGACTCGTAGGTGACCAGCACGTCCAGTTCCAGGCGGGTCCGGGCATCCTCCGCCGAGAGATTGATGACGTCGCGTTCCCGAACCGAGCCGTTCGGGATCACCAGGAACGTGTTGTCCAAGGTGAACAGCTTCGTGTATCGGAGCGTTATGTCCTCGATGTAGCCGTAGACGTCACGGTCCGAGAGATGGATCATATCGCCGATCTCGTATGGCTGCTCGCTGAGGATGAACAGCCCGTTGACCAGACTCCCGATGATCGGAGCAAGCACGAACCCGGCCACCGCAGAGAACACCGTCACCGAGAGGGCGATGTTGCCCAGCGGGACCCCCACTATCTGTAAGGCGAGCGCGCCCGAGAGCACAACCACCAGCGTCTGTATCGATCTGAGGATCGTCCTGGTCACCGACGGCCGCTGGAATCGCCGAGCGATGCGGCGGCCGACGATCTGCCTGACGTAGGTCGACGCGTAGTAGCCGATCGCGAACACCGCGACCGCAAGCACCAGCTGAAAGATCCACGCCGGTATCCACCCCGGTAGAAACGCGCTAAACGTATCGGCGGATCTTGGAGTGCCTGCTGGCTCCCCGATCGGTGTCCCGACCTGTAGGAGCGACCCGGACAGGAGGGGAATCATGTCGGGACCTTACAGTCGCCATGCTAAAACGTTCCCCAGACGGAATGCGGTCGTCTGACTGAGCGCCAGCAGCGCCCCCGCTGGCATGAGCACGACACACCGTGTACGCTCTTGAGCGTGGAGCAATAGCGTCTGGCATGGATTCAGAGCCCGGCCGAACGACCAGGCGCCGAATCATCGAGCAGCTCGGCGACGGACCGGCGACGGGTCCGGAGCTGGCGGCAAGCCTCGATATCTCGCGGTCGGCCGTCTGGAAACAGGTCGAGGCACTCAGAGCGGACGGGTTGGCGATCCGGAGCGACACGGAGGGGTATCGCGTGGAAGGGACCACCGGTTTCGGGGCCTCGAGCGTGGCGTTTGGGCTCGAAGCAGCGTTCGAGGTCGAGTTCCACGACCGCATCGAGAGCACGAATCGCCGAGCGCGGGCCCTGGGGGCTGAGGAGCGACCGGAGACGGCTGTGATAGCGGGCGAACAGACGGCTGGCCGCGGCAGACTCGACCGCCAGTGGCGGTCGCCTCCCGGGGGTGTCTACGTGAGCCTGCTCTGCCGTCCGGACCTCCCCGCCGCGGAGGTCCCACTGTACACGCTCGCGGCTGCGGTCGCCACGACACGGGCGGTCCGGTCGGTCGGGGTGATGGCCGGGATCAAGTGGCCGAACGACGTGCTGATCGGGGAGGACCAGCAGAAGGTCGCCGGGATCCTGACCGAGATGCGCGGCGAGGCCGACCGGGCCAGCTGGGTCGTCGTCGGCGTCGGGCTGAACGTCGGTGCGAAGGCGTCGGAGCTCCCCCACGGGGCGGCCAGACTGGCATCGTACGCCGGGCCGGTCGACCGCGCGGTGCTCACGCGGCGCCTGATCGACGAGTTCGATTCGCTCCGGGCGACACCGGCGAGTGTCCTCCCGGCCTGGCGTGAGCTGGCGCTGACGCTCGGGCGGCGAGTCCGTGTCCAGACCCCACGGGAGACGATCGTGGGCGAAGCAGTGGACATCGAGTTGCCCGGACAGCTGGTCGTCAGGACAGAGCAGGGACACCGGCGGATTCCAGCCGGGGACTGCGAGCACCTCCGGCCGGACTAGTATCGGCGGCCTGACTCGGTGTCTGGTGGGTCGATGACCCACCGCACCGTGCCGTGATCGCGCAATGGCAAGGATGTCAGCTCGAGTCCGATCGCTCAAAAAACGCTGTAATCAGAATCCCCCAGAGCAACAGCCCAGCGAGGGTGGCGTGTGGATGGGAGATGCATCAGAACTGGTCGAGTGGCCGATGGACTCCTTCCCGTACTTCGACGACGTACGTCTCAAGATCCAGCCCGAGCTCTGCTTCGGCCGCGCGAGCGACCGCGTCCGTTCGATCCGGCGGCGCGTACACACCCAATCGCCACTGCTCCTTTTGGGCCTGTCTCAGCGCGTCGACGAGCCCAGACTGCGTGCTGAGCCGGCGGACTTCCCCGTTGACCAGCACGCGCGACGTCGACTCTTTCATACTGGGCTCGGGTTGGATATCGACGACCACGTCTCGACGGTCGAGCTCGGCCCGGCCGGCGATCGCCCGCTCGAACTCCCGGATCCGCTCGGGGGAGGCTGCGATCAGGGCGGGCTCGACATCTGAGAGCTCGGCCCACACGGCACGCTTGTACAGCTGCCGATGGTCCAGCCACTGGGCATACCGCCCGCTCTCGGGGTGGTTACGCAAGGCCACCAACAGATCCGCATCGTCCCACCGTCGAAACGTCTCGGGGTCGACCGCGTCGGACTCGACCAGCCGCTCACACGCTCGCCGGAGCATCGCCCGCGAGATCCGGGCGACGTGATGGTTGTACACCGTCGGGTTCATCAACGACCGCGCGAGGAGGAGCGCCTCCGCGCTCTGGACGTTTCCCTCTGCTAAGACGAGTGACTCATCGGTGAATCTGAGCTGGCGGACCAGTCGCCCGTGGTCGATGGTCCCGTACGGGACACCCGTACGTTGGGCATCACGGACGAGGTAGTCCATCCGGTCGACATCGAGCTCTCCGGAGACCAGCTGGCCGAATCGGCCCTCGCCGGCGATCAGCCCGGCCACGCGGTCGGGGTCCAGCTCGAACCGCTCGAGCACACGCGCAACCTCCCCCTCGCCGGTGAGGCCCTGCACGTCGTCGTGCTCCTTGCCGGTCCATCGTTCGACGAGCGATTCGGTGTTGTGCGAGAACGGTGCGTGCCCGATGTCGTGCAACAGTGCCGCCGCCCGGACGCGCTCGGCAGTGATCCCTCCGACGTTGAGATGTGAGAGCGTCTGATCGGCAAGATGGTAGACCCCCAGCGAGTGCTCGAACCGGCTGTGATTGGCCGACGGGTAGACCAGCCCGACAGTGCCAAGCTGTCGGATGTGTCGCAGCCGCTGAACGGATGGGGTGTCCAGCAGCGCTTCGGCCACTCCATGAACAGCAATGTGGTCGTGGACGCTGTCTTTGATGCTGTTCACGGTGGAGGCTGGGGGCTGCGGGCATAAGAATCGACCTGCTCGGGCGCTCGACACCCGGGCTCGTGACGGCCGTCTCACCGACACACCAGAGGGCCGAAAGCGTCGAGCTGCGGCCACCAGACGGGAGGCGACCGGACAGCGCAAGCCCTATTCGGACCGCTGGTCAACGCTAGCCATGACGACGTTTCTGTCCGGCGGGACCGGGACACCGAAGCTTCTCACCGGAGCCGACGAGCTGTTTCCGCCGGCCGAAACGACCGTGGTGGGAAACACCGGCGACGACGTGTATCTGGGGGGCCATCTCGTCTGCCCCGATCTCGATACGGTGCTGTTTCTGGACAGCGGGCTCCTGGACAGGGAGCGCTGGTGGGGTATCGAGGCGGACACCGACGGGACACACGCCGAGCTGCTGGAGCTTGCCGAGCGAGCGGGGCTCTCGGAGGGGCCACGATATCTCGCTGCCGACCGCCAGACGGCGGGGCCCCCGCTCGCTCGGTGGCGCCGGTTCTCGGGGGTCGCCGAGTTCATGTTCATCGGCGATCAGGACCGTGCGATACACATCACACGCAGTTCGCTGCTGGCGGAAGGCGAGTCGTTGACGAGCGTGTTCGATCGCCTGCGGGTCGCTTACGGGATCGAGAGAGCGCTCGTCCCGATGAGCGACGAGCCGGTCAGCTCGCTGATCCACGTCGAGGACGGCCCTGGTCGCCAGCCGTTCCAGCACTTCCAGGAGTGGTGGGTCGGCCATCGTGGTGCGCCGGCGGTCGGCGAGGTGGAGTTTCGGGGGGCCGAGCAGGCGAGCCCGACCGGTGCCGTGCTCGATGCGCTGGACGAGCCCGTCGTGATCGGCCCGTCGAACCCCATCACGAGCATCGGGCCGATGGTAGCGATGGAGGAGTTCGAGCAGGCACTCCACGAGACGCCCGTGGTCGCCGTCTCCCCGTTCGTCGGATCGGATGTCTACTCGGGGCCCGCCTCACAGCTCATGGCCGCGACGGGCTACGAGCCCTCGACGGCGGGGCTCGCAGAGGCATACCCGTTCGTCGACCTGTTCGTGCTGGACTCGACCGACGAGACACCGATAGACCGACCGGTGGTCCAGACGGATATCCAAATCGACACGCCGGCGGACGCCGCCCGGGTGAATCGGGCCGTTCGTGACGGGTTCGACCGTCTGGGGGCACGCCCGTGAGCACCGCGCCGTTCGAACCCCGGCTCGCCGTCGCCTCACTCTCCGGGGTGGCAGACGCCGAGTGGGCCGGCAACGTGGCGGCCACCGTCGGCTGTGCGATGCTGGGCGGGCTAGCCATCGACCGACCGACGAGAACGGCGGCCAAAGCGCTGAGAGGGCGCGGTCGAGCGGAGTTCCTCCCGGCGGACCTTCCGGCGTTCGTCGACCGGCAGCTCTCGGCGGCCGGCTCGCTCGACCTGCGGCCGGCACTCAACGTCCGTGCCACGGAGTTGGATCGGTTGGACGAGGTCGCCGCACAGTGCGGGCGCCACGGAGCTGCGATCGAGCTGAACGCACACTGCCGGCAATCGGAGATGTGTGCAACCGGGGCGGGTGAGCAACTGATGCGAGAGCCCGACCGTCTCTACGAGCAGGTCGCCGTCGCCAGTGCGCGGACGACCACGTCGGTCAAGCTTCGTGCCGGGGTCGCAGGTGTGGCGCTACCCGAGCTCGTCGCTGGACTGGAGGCGGCTGGGGCCAGCTGGGTGCACGTCGACGTGATGGACTCTCCGGAGGTCATCGAGCGGCTCGCGAGCACCGATGGGCCTGCGTTGATAGCCAACAACGGCGTCAGAGATGCGGCGAGTGCCCGCTGCTATCTCCGGCGGGGGGCTGATGCGGTCAGCGTCGGCCGTGCCAGTGACGACCCCAGGCTGTTGGCACGGGTGGCAGCCGCGATCAGCGTGTGGTTCGACCAGAAGGCAGCAGTGGAGGCCGGCAGATGACCGCCCCACAGGAGCGGACCACGGCGGCGAACGCCGAGCTAGCGCTGCTGTTGGAGGTCGCCGGCAGCCCGAAACCCGGAAACGTCGACAGGCATCGAGAGTACGACGACCTCAGATTCGAGCATTTCCTAGCTGGCGCCGTCGGGGCACGACCGGGGCTCGAGGCCGCACGCACGACCACGCCGGGGGTGGCGTTCGAGCAGGCTGTGCGGGGGATGGCACATCAGCGCGGGGGGAACACGCAGTTTGGTGCGCTGTTGGTGTTGATTCCGCTCGTCCGGGCGGCCAGTCGGGGGGAGCTCACGCCGGCCGGGGTCCAGCAGGTGACAGCCGCCACGACCGTCGAGGACGCGGTCGCGTTCTACCGGGCGTTCGATATCGTCGACGTGGCCATCGGCGAGCCGCCACCGGGGATGGCCCCACTCGACGTGCGTCGAGGCGCCGAGGCGGCCGACGAGCTGCGTGAGCAGGGGTTGACACTCGAGGCGGTGATGGAGCTATCCGCGGACGTCGATGGGGTCGCCGAGGGGTGGACCAACGGGTTCGAGCGGTGTTTCCAGGCGGCGGAGTGGCTCGGGGAGACGGAAGGAGCACTCTCCGAGCGTGTCTCGCGGGTGTTCTGTCGCCTGCTCGGAGCCAACCTGGACACGTTCGTCCAGAAGACCGCTGGCACGGCAGCAGCCAAAGAGGCGACGGCCAGGGCGAGCGCGGTTCTGGCCGAGGAGGAAGACCCCGAAGCGCTCGCCGACGAGTTCGTCGACCGCGAGATCAATCCGGGGACGACGGCGGACCTGACCGCTGGGGCCGTGTTTGTCGCTCTCGAGCGCGGCCTGGAGGTGTGAGCCCCGATGGCTGAATCCAGTGGTAGCTGGCCGGAGCAGCTCCACCTTCGAGGCGTGACTGAGGCCATCATCGCGACTCGAGGCCCGAACGATTCGTGGAACCTGGCTGCCCTGGGACTCCGGGCGCCATCGGTCGACGAGAGGGGCGCCGGTCGGGTCACCGCCCGCACCTGGGGAGACACCAGAACCGCGAGAGTGTTCACCGATCGCTCCGAGGGAATTGCCCAGTTCGTGCAGGATCCGCGGGTGTTCGTCGACGCCGCACTCAGCGTCTGCGAGCGGGACTCGCCGATCCACCCCCGGGCTTACGCCTGGGTCGAGCTTCGCGCCGAGCTGCTCGCCGAGGGCAGTGAGGACGGAACCAGATGGGTCGACTGGGGGCTCGAGCCCACGGAGTCGACCGTCCGGGACTCGCCACTCCCGGTGGTCAATCGTGGGCACGCCGCCGTGATCGAGGCGACGGTGGCCGTCTCGCGGCTCGGTATCGAGGGCTACGACCGCGAGGAGCTGCTGGGTCGGCTGCAGTGGCTGCGATCGGTGGTCGAGCGCGCGGGCGGCAGCCAGGAGCGAGAGGCATACGATCGACTCGAGGAGTACGCCTCGGCGCGCTGACAGCGCTGAGACGCAGTTTCGAACAGCTTTTGTGTCGAAACGGATTTGTAAGTTACAATGGCGATCAAGCCGGCCTATATCAAGAAGCTGGGAAACCTGCTACTAGAGCGGTATCCGGATGCCCTGTCGGGCGATTTCGAGCACAACAAAGACGTCGTCGACGAGGTGACCAACGTCGAGTCGAAAGGTGTTCGCAACCGGATTGCTGGCTACGTCACCCGCAAGAAACGGTCGCCTGCAGCCTGAGTTCTCCAGACGCTGACGAGCCCGGTCGAGCCGAGTCAGTTCCAGCTCCGCGGAGGAGACCCTCCTCAGCACGGCCGATCCATCGAGGCTCGTCGTGAGCGATCGCGGGCCGATTGGCCGGCTGGCAACCAACATACCGATACCCGAGCCGGGGACGCTGACCCAAGGCGGGATTATACGACCGCTCGTCGCGCTGTCGGTACCGATCGTCGTAACGAATCTGCTTCATTCGGCGTACACCCTCGCGGACACGTTCTGGCTGGGGCGATACTCCACCGACGCTCTCGCCTCTGTCACCCTGGCGTTCCCGCTCGTCTTCCTGTTGATCTCGCTGGGGTTCGGCGTCAGCGTCGCCGGGTCGGTGCTCGTCGCACAGTACATCGGCGGTGACAAGCCCAGGATGGCCGAGTTCGCTGCCGCACAGACCGTCGGCTTCGCCGTTGCGGTCAGTGTGGCACTTGGCCTGACCGGCCTGCTCGCGGTCGAGCAGCTACTGAGCGTGGTCACCGCCACGGCGGCGGTCCGAACCGGAGCGATCGGCTATCTCGAGGTGATCTCAGCCGGGCTCCCGCTGATGTTCGGCTTCTTCATGTTCACGGCGCTGATGCGGGGGTTCGGTGACACGGTGACGCCGATGCTGGTGCAGTTCGGCACCGTCGTCCTCAACATCCTGCTGGACCCGTTTCTCATATTTGGCGCCCCGTGGGCGGGCATCCCAGCGATGGGTGTCGAGGGGGCGGCCGTCGCGACGGTGGTGTCCCGCGGGCTCGCCTTCGCCGTCGGCGCAGGGATACTGCTCACCGGTGCCAGAGGCCTCAGGATACGACCGAGCGACGTCCTGCCGGAGCTCGGCTTCTACCGCCGGATCGTCCGTATCGGGGTCCCGGCGAGCGTCGAGGGGACGGGACGGGCCGTCTCGTTGAACGTGCTGCTGTTGATCGTCGGGCTCTACTCGACGGCGGTCGTCGCCGCGTTCGGCGTGGGTGTCCGGGTGTTCTCGGTCATCTTCCTCCCGGCAATCGCGCTAGCGAGAGGCGTCGAGACGATGGTCGGGCAGAACATCGGCGCTGGCGAACCAGACAGAGCCCGGGCGACGGCCGACCTCGCGGCACGCGGGTCGTTGGTGATCCTCGTTCTCGCTGCGTTGGTGGTCTACTGGTTTGCAGCGCCCATCATCGCGCTGTTCAGCGCGGAGCCGCAGGTCATCACCGAGGGGGCTCACTTCCTGCGAGTCGTCGCCCCCTCGTTCGGGCTGATCGGTGTGATGCGGTCGTACTCCGGTGCGTTCAGAGGGGCGGGACAGACGGCCGTCGCGGCGGCCATCTCGATATCGATTCTCTGGGGGGTCCGCTTGCCCACAGCCTGGATCGGGTCACAATCACTCGGGCTCGGCACCACGGGTATCTGGGCGGCCTTTCTGCTATCGAACGCCGTGGGAGCACTCGTTACCGCGGGCTGGTTCGGTCGCGGACGGTGGCGCCTGGCGACTGCGACGGGGAGCGACAGAACGGAGGGCGCGACCGAGACGGCCCAAAGCGTCGAGGAGTCACCCGCCACGGACTGAGCACGAGGCGTTGACGGGGACGGTGGGGCCGGTGCTGCCGCGCAGCAGCTCGCCAGGTGTCCAGCCGGAAGGATTGAAACGTACAGCGACCGACCGTTGAATATGGACGAGCTTCAACGGCAGTTTCTGTACGATCTACTCAGCGTCGCCTCGCCATCCGGGTTCGAACAGGGGGGCCAACAGATCTGGCTGGACTATCTCGAGCCCTACGCGACCGAGCTGCGGACGGATGCCTACGGCAACGCGGTCGCGGTGTACGAAGGTGGCGAGAGCGAGACCGAGATCGCGCTTGCGGGCCACGGCGACGAAATCGGGCTGATGGTCCGCGAGGTCGCCGAGGACGGCTATCTCAAACTCTCCCGTATTGGCGGGGCCGACAGCAGCGTCACCCGCGGGCAACACGTCACGGTCCACACGGCAGCGGGCCCGCTGGCCGGTGTCGTCGGGCAGACGGCCATCCATCTCCGTGATTCAGAGGACGGCGGGGACGAGAAGGTGACAGACATGTTCGTCGACGTGGGCGCGACGGATGGAGAGGCCGCGGAGGAGCTGGTCGACGTGGGGGACCCGATCACGTTCTCCTCGGGCGTCCAGGAGCTCGAAGGGAGCCGCCTGGCCGGTCGTGGCCTGGACAATCGCACGGGGGTCTGGGCGGCTGCAGAGGGGTTCAGACGAGCGGTCGAAGCCGAGGCCGAGGCGACGGTGTACGCCGTCTCGACCGTCCAGGAGGAGGTTGGACTCCGTGGTGCGCGGATGGTGGGATTCGACCTCGATCCCGACGTCATGATCGCGACCGACGTCTCACACGCCGTGGACTACCCGGGCGCGCCCAAGAGCAAGACGACCCCACACGAGCTGGGTGCGGGACCGGTGATCGCTAGAGGGACGCAGAACCACCCACAGCTGGTCGCTGCGGGTCGAACACTCGCCGAGGAGGCGGAGATCGACGTGCAGCTGGCCGCCTCTGGTGGGCCCGGGGGTACCGACGCCGTCGCCTTCTACACCTCACGAGGCGGCACTCCAACGCTCGATGTTGGCCTGCCGAACCGGTACATGCACACACCAGTGGAGGTCGTCGACCTCGAGGACCTGGATGCCGTCGCGGCACTGAAAGGGAGTCTCGCCGCCCGCATCGACGAGTTCATGCCGATCACCCCGGGGGAGTGAGCGCCGCCGGCCCCCGCTGAACGCGTGATTCAAGTGATCAGATCGTAATGTGACAGCATGGCAAAGTACGAGACCGGAGGCATAACGGGGGACTCCGAAGGCGCCTGCGAGCTCTGCGGGACCGAGGATGGCCCGCTCCAGGACGCCACGGTCGCAGGAGCCCGGCTCGAGGTCTGTGGGTCCTGTGCAAAGCACGGCGAGCCCTCCAAGTCGACGCGCTCGGGCGGCACCGGGCAAGCGGACCCACGCGGCGACCGGAAGCAGCGAACAGCGCGGAACATCGCCCGGTTCAACGACGCTCGATCCGGGGACTCCTCACACTGGGAGGAACATGGGACCGATTACTCGGACGATCCACTGCCGTATCTCGTCAGTGGGTACGGGGCCCGGCTCAAATCGGCACGAGAGGCCGCGGAGCTCGAACCGGCCGAGCTCGCCGAGATGGCGGAGATTTCGGAGGAGGATGTAACGGCAGTCGAGGGTGGGAGAGCCAATCGGGCGGATATCGGCGGCTCGGTGATCGGTGCGCTCGAAGCACAGTTGGACCTCAAGCTGGCCGAAGATAGCTGAGGCGGCCGCAGGCGAGGGTGCCCAGACAGAGCCGCAATCGGGAGGACAGCTCGGCACCCAGGCCACCGCCCTGGCGCCTTCCGGTGGCTCACGGCTGGGGTCAGTCGCCGGTCACCAATTGTGCGGCCCACATGCCACCGGCGAACAGCACGCCGAGTACCATCGCGAACGGAAGCAGATCGAGTACCGGGCCACCGCGGAGCACCCCAGCGACCATCGCCCCCAGGACGGTCAATCCGAAGCCGATCGCGGGCCGTCGAAGATCGATCGCCCCCGGCTCGGTCTTCTCGCTCATCGGCGAAGCCTCGCCACGGGTGGGCTGCAGTCGGTATCGACCGCCACGAGCCCGTCGGCGGCGAGATCGTCGAGGAGCCCACGGAGCCACTGCTCGCCGTGTTCGCCGCCGTAATCGACCCGGACCCGTGGCCCGAGGGCAGGGAGAGGCACGTCGCCTGACTCGCCCAGAATACGCACGACGCGCCCACGCATCTGTCGTCTCGACCCTTCGAAGGAGGGCTGGCCCTGGATCTCCGGCGCGCCGAAGTCTCCGGTCCTGTAGGCCGTACACTGGTCGCGGAGCGGGCAGCCCTCCTCCTCACAGCGGGGCGTCCGCTGACACACGAGCCCACCGAGTTCCATGATGGCGTTGTTCCACACCCGCGAGCTATTCTCGGGCATCAGCGTGCTGGCGAGCCGTTGGTAGCGTCGCTCCTCACAGTCGCTCTCGAGCCCTGCCACCCGATAGAGAACCCGCCTGACGTTCGTATCGACCACGGCATCACCGGCGTTGAACGCGAACGAGGCGACGGCGTTTGCCGTGTACGGCCCCACGCCCATCAGCTCCTGTAGCTCAGCGGGGCGCTCCGGAAACACCCCGTCGTACTCGTCTCGCACCTGGCGGGCGGCCTCGTGGAGATATCGAGCTCGGTTGTTGTACCCCAGCGCGTGTGCCGTCCAGAACCCCACGACCTCCGCCCGTTCGGCCGCGGCCAGAGCCTCAAGGGTCGGCCACTCGTCCAGGAACGCTCGCCACGGTGCGATGACCCGCTCCAGCTGTGTCTGCTGGCTCATCACCTCACTCACCAGGATCTCGTAGGGGTCGGTGGTCTGCCGCCACGGGAACTCACGATGGTCAGAGGCGTACCATGCCGTCAGCGCCTCCTGGATCTCGGCGACCTCGCCGAGCGCCTGCGCCGGTGCGTCGCTGCCCTCGGGAGCGGAGCTCACGGCCCCCTCCTGAGGGAGCTGCGGTATAAGCCGGTCATACTGAGTAGTGTGGCCCCGTCGCTTTGATTTTGCCGATGGGGCCGAGCCGGCGCTCATCACAGCGAAACCCACTTGCGGCGCCCGAGAAAGTACAAACCGTGTCACTCGAGAAGCTCTCGGCGTCGGTGGAATCGTCGTACTCGGATATCGGTGAGCGACGAGAGGTAGAGCTGGACCGGGAGACCCGCAACGAGTTGGCGATGCTCGTCGCGGCCTACGACCCGGCGGATGTCGAGGAGCTCCTTCGTCGAGGTGTCCACGCGCTGTTCCGGCGCTCTATCGACACCGGGAATCTCGACTTTCAACTGCGAGCCGAGTACGACTGCACCTACGACGAGTTTCTGAGCGGAATGACCTACGGCGAGATGGCCGGCGGTGTCCAACGCCCGGAGCGCGACGGCAACGAACGTCGATACCAGTTCTGAGAGGGATCGAGGGAGCTTCACGGCTGGTGGGTCGGTGGGAGAACGCCGGGACCCATCGGCACAGAGCCCCGACGAAGCCCCGGGAGACCGGGTGACAGGCCAGTAGGACGCCCGAGCGGATGGCCCCCACACGACCAGCGGCTCACACCTCTAGCTGTTCGACGTACTGCCAGTCTGCCGCCCGCGCGCTCGAGTGATGGCCATCGAGCTGGATCTGCCAGCCCTCGATATGTGTCGGCTGTTCCAGAGCCGCTCGCATCGCCTCACGGACACGTTGGAGGCCAACACCGTAGTAGTCCGACGGCACCCCGTCGAGATAAGTCAGGGCCGTCTCGAACAGCGACCGCATCCCCGCATCGTCCTCGAAGCCGACGTGTTTGTACGCACCCGCCGCGACCTGGACCATTCCATGTGCGTAGGCACTTTCGATCGTGCCGCTGCCGTAGTTGTACCACTCTGCCTCGAAACAGTCGTGAGCCTCGTGGTAGGCACCGGCATTGAACAGCCGGACACCGTGGACGGTCGCACGCCTGAGGGTCGCATGCTGCCAGCGCCCCTCGGCGGGACCGGCGCCGAACGTTTCGCCTGGCAACCAGCCGGCGGGCTGCTGACCGCGTGGCGGGGGCCCGACCGTCGAGTCGCGTGTGTGTTCGTTCATCTGGCGTTCCGGTCCTGTTCGAGGGCGAGCGGCTGTCCGCCTGGCCGCAGGGCACCCTGACACCCTCGGGCGCTCTCATTCACAACGTTCAGTATGGCCGGGTCACTGGTTGTAGCCGGGCGAGGGTTGCCAAGCCAGGCCAACGGCGACGGATTCAAGTCCCGTTCCTATAGAGGTTCGTGGGTTCAAATCCCTCCCCTCGCATCCTTCTGCACGCAGCTCGGTGGCCCGGTGCCGCGTCTGTCGCAGGTACGGCAGTCTCAGTCACGATCGACCTCGACGATCTCGCCGAGCGTCTCCCACTCACCATCGTCTACCCGTCTCCCGATCACGAGTGGAGCCGTCTCTCCGTCGTTGACGATGCGATGGGTGGCTCCCGACGAGCCGACGGCCTCCGCCTGGAACGCCTCCTGAAAGAACTCGGCCGAGCGCATGCCCAGACGCAGGCGCTCACCTCCCGCGAGGGTCACCGTGACGTCCTGGGGCGTGATGGTGTGGAGACGCTTTGCGAGGGTGTGCATGCGTCACCAGGGACCCCCTGGCTCATAGCCGCTGTGGGCGAGCGCCGGCGGTGAGACCGGCGGTCCGGGCTCGAAGCGCTCGCGAGCGTGCGGGCCACGGCTGGGGCCTGCTCGGCCCACCGCGCTCAGATGCCCAGGGTCACCCGGACCATGTCACGCGTGCCGGGACCGAGACCGACGGCGATGATCGCCACGAGAAGCAAAATCGTGTAGCGTGGCGACTCCTCGAACAGTTGGCCATCGAAGATCGCGAGGACGAACGTGGCTGCGAGCAGCTTCACGACCAGAAACGGCCAGGAGGTGCCGACGGCGACGGAGAGTGCCTCGGGTTGGAGCGTCTGTGTCAGCTCGATGATGCCACGATTCACCGGATGTTTCGCGCCGTATCGAGCGGGGATGCCGAGCTGACCGACCCAGTCTGCAGCCAGCACGTTCGCGATGCCATCGAGTGTGTGAGCGAAGATGACGATGCCGCCGAGAGCGCCCGTCCCGGCGTTGATCGACGGGCGGACCCGCTCGATCACACCGTATAGGCCGACGGTCACCACCAGTGACCCAATCAGGACCAGCCCGGCCATCTGCGGGTAGATGCCGGCGCCGGGGACGACCCCGCGAAGCTCCGTGATGACGAACCAGCCGAGAAACACGACGCTGACCGTGAGGAACGTGGCACCCGCGGCGAAGACACCCCTGTCCCAGCGCTCGATGACCCCACGCCGGGACAAGGCCGTCGCCAGAACGAGACTCCCGATCGCCAGTCCGAACACGGTGAAGTAGATGATCGGGCTGATGAACAGCGTGTTCGCCGGGTAGCTCAACAGGGTGTCCAGCCCAGCAGACAGCGCCGCGTCGTTCGCGTCTTCGATCACTCGGAGCACCCCACCGAAGAACATGAACGGCACCAGTGCACCGACCAACGCCTGATCCGTCCCCAGATCCAGCCGCCGCAACAGGAAGATGAGCCCGATCAGCGAGAACAGTAGCGTGAATATGTAGCCGACCTCGCTGACCAGGGTGTAGCCTGGCCTCGCGAGTATGGCTCCCTCGGCGCTCATGGTCGCACACCGGACCTGGCTGTAGAGCAGCTTGGGACCGGTCGGCTGCATCACCGCACAGACCGCATCGTTGGCATCCGCGTACACCGGACCCCAGAAGTACTGCCAGAGAAACCCATCCCAGACGACCGCTGGCCGGGCCAGCCAGCCGACGACGCCGACCCCGAGCACCACAGCCAACGCCAGTACCCATCCGTGTGATGGTGACAGTCGGTCGAGGGCGCCCGTGTTCATGTGTCGAAAAGCAACTGGCGACGGTTTCAGCATTGCGGCCGAGGCCGGGCGGCCAACGCTGGCCCATGGATCCTGTCCGGGCGAGAGGCCGAAGCCACGCTGCTGCGTGCAGCTACGACACTGCAGGCGCTCAGGGGAACGGATGGGGCTCCCTGTCGAGCGTAGGTTCGAATCCTAGCTCGGCCGGGACGCGACTGGCCCTCTCGCCGAAGTACGGGCGGTCTGTGAACAGCGGCTGAGCGGCCGGTGCGAGAATGCGAACGGCCTCGAAACCGAGCGGTTCGATATCGGGGGTTGTCAATCGACTCCCGTAGACAGCCATCTCCGCGGCCTCGACTCGGTCGAGGACGGTCTCGAGCTCGGCTCTACCTTCGGGGGCCGCTGTTAGGCCAACGGCCGCCGCCGGGACACTCGCCTCCGCATCGAACAACGCACGGGCTGGCTCTGGGAATCGCGCGTACTCGGCGAGTCGCGGCTCCTGCCGCTCGGCGTCCTGCTCGCCCATGCGTGCCAGCTCCATGTGGTTCTGGACGGCCTCTTCAAGCGCAGCGCTCGCAGCCCGCTCGGCATCGAGATTCGCGGCAACTCCCAGAGCGAATCGCGGCCAATCCCCATCTCGACGATGGACAGCGACCGCAACGACCGGGATGTCGATGTCCTGGGTCAGTAACAGCGGCGTCGCACGCAACGACTCAGCGCCGATCCGGCGCGCTAGCTCACGATATCGAGTCGAGTCGACTGTCAGCTCGAGCGGCTCGTAGCTCGAGTACCAGGCCAGCATCGCCGCATCGCGTTCGACGATCTCGTAGAGCCCCGCGAGTATCGCCGCCCCGCCGCCGGTCCCGAGGCCAAGCCCCGTCGTTATCGAAGGGCGGTGGCGGACCGCCGGCGGGGGGAAGAACACGAATTCGGCCGGGAGCCACACCCGCTCGCCCGTCTGTAAGCTCTCGCCGCGCACCCATCGATCGCCACCCGCGGATACGTCCCCAACCCCCTCACTGGTGACGAACGATGAGGGAGGGACGCGGCGCCCGCTGGCCCGCGCCGGAGCCGTCTCGAGCCGGTCAACTGCGTACGTCGCCGCCGCATATCGCTCGAGGCCCTCCCCGATCGCCTTCATATAGGCCCGATCCCAGCCGGTGGCGACGCCCGCAGCGTACGACTGGCCGTCAGTTGCCGACCACTCGCTCTCCCAGGTCGATCCCAGATAGTAGGGAGCGGGAAAGGATTCGATCTCGGCGACCTCTGTGAGGATGCCCACGCGGTCGTCGACCGCCGGCGACGCCGCCTCGATCGACGCCTCGACGGACCGGCTCGCGACGCCCTTGCGGAGCCGGTGGTCCCGGACGGCGCGACACTCACAATCGGGCACCGGGAGGAGGCGGTGGCGGGCCTGCGGGATCTCCTCGACGTAGCCGAGCGGGCCCGGCCTGTCGGTGTCGCCCTCGAGCAGCCGAACGGCCCGCTGGCCGGCCATGGCGCCGGCTAGCCGAGCGCTTCCCGGTTCCGGTGACGAGGAGGGCGAAACACTGCCTCGGGCCCGCTGTACGCGGCGGCAGAGACAGTCATAACAGGCACCGGTCGGGGCGAACCCACTCACGGCGGCGTCGACCCCGGAGACTTCGAGGCCACCCACACCACCGATCTCGACGAGCATCGCTGGGATCGCTCTCGACCGGGCATTCCGGTTCCAGGAGCGAATCCCCTCGTCAGCCACGTCCGCCACGAGGATGCTCAGTGATGGGTCAGCGACGCTGTCGAGTGGCTCCTGCCGCACGGTGGCTTCGGTCTCTGACAGCGCGTGAGAGAGCGCCCGGACCGCCGGCCCACGACCACCGAGGGATACGTCCATCATCGCGGTATCTCACTCGTGGGTTGCACGGACAGCGGTACAGGAGGGGTGGGTATGACCTCTCGGATGGAGTTCGACAACCGGCGACGTTCAGTGCAGCAGTGTCGCGGCGCGAGTTGCGAGCAGCTTGGCATCTGGATCCTGCGGGCTGGCCTCGCCGAGCACCAGCCGAAGCCGTGGTCGCCCGACATCGATCGGGACCTTCTCGGTGGCGATCAGGCCGGCTGCCTCGAGCTCTGTTTTCGTCCGTGAAAACGTCGCCTTGCTGGCCACGCCCACGTCCTCACCCCATTTCGAGATATCGTACAGCAGCTCCTGGTTCTTCGCGGCGACGAGCAACGCCATGGTCACCTCGTCGAGGCCATCGCCGTCACCACGAGCGGTATCCATGGTCGACAACATCGCGTCGAAATCACCCGCGACGTGCGCGCCCAGCGACTCTCGCAGCGTCCGCTGTACCCGTCCCAACGGCGGAGTCCGAAGCGAGAACGGGGTCGCTCGCTCCCACTCGGCCTCGTAACTCTCGTACGCCGCTTCGATGAAGCCGCGTTCGTCCGTTGCGAGCCCCGCGACGTGGTCGCCCGCCTCGACCACGGCAATGACGCCACCCCCGCCCACCAGCAGCGTGTTGCTCTCCCCCTCGAACGTGCGCAGTGCGAGCGCGTCGGCGTCGACCAGATCCGCAGCGTGGCTCGCGAGGATGAAATCCTCCATGGTCTCACGGAGGTTGCCGTCGGCGGCCAGCAGCCGTACCGCCGGCGTGTCGATACCTTTCATCACCCCAATCAGCACCCCTAAAGACTCGCCCGGGTTGACCACGAACAGCTCCTCCGAGGCATCGCTCAGAGCCTCCCGCAGCACATCCTCTATGGTTCGCGTGAGCAGATTTGTTGCCATTGATATTGCCGAATGGGACGGAGCCGCTATTTGTCGGTAGCGCTATCAGCCTGAATTTTTCCCGTGCTGTTTGCCGGTATCCCGTGCCTTGCCATGGTTTCCGCCAGCGATTCTGGAAACTTAAGCCTTCTTTCGTGATATACTTCTTTTCCCCCTGACAGACACCAGAAGAATTGTTTCGGCCCGACAGAGCGCCGAACCTCCGGACAGAGGGCCGGTCGGAACGGCCCTCGGCACCCTCGCGGAACGCAGCGCCGCCCCGACCGGATCGTCGGCACACCCATCAGTCAGTCATCAGCTATGCCGGCCGTCGACTCCACGTCCACGCCGGCCACCCAATCCTCCTCCAGATCCATGATGGTCACGCCCTTAGTGTTCCGACCCACGGTGCTGATCTCACTGGCCTCCGTCCGCATGATCTGACCGCGGTCGGACATGAGGACCAATCCAGCATCCCGATCGACCGTGTTGAGCGAGACGACCTCACCGTTCCGTGAATCGGTTCTTATGTCGATGAGCCCCTTCCCATACCGTGATTGGCGGCGGTAGGCATCGAGCGGCGTGCACTTGCCGAATCCGTTTCTCGTCACCGTCAACAGGCACTCACCCTCTCGCTCGTGTGTCGCAACCATGCCGGCCACGCGATCGCCGTCCTGGAGTTTGATGCCGTTTACCCCGCGGGCGGTCCGGCCCATGACACGAGCCTCTGTCTCGTCGAACCGGATGGTCATCCCCTGGGAGGTCCCGATCATCAGATCCATACTCCCGTCTGTGAGTACCACGTCGACCAGGGAGTCGTGTTCGTCGAGCGTGGTCGCGCGGATGCCGTTCGAGTATATGTTCTGGAAGTCACTCACCTTCGTCCGTTTGACGTAGCCACCTCTGGTCGCCATCGCGAGATATCTGTCCGCCTCGAGCTCCGAGGTGTTGACCACCGCCGTGATCTCCTCGCCGTCGTCGAGGGCGAGCACCTGGGTGGCACTCCGCCCTCTGGCCGTCCGACCCATCTCTGGGATCTGGAACACCCGGAGCTTGTACACCTGGCCTCGATCGGTGAAACACAGCAGGTGGTCGTGGCTGTTGGCGACGAACGACGTCGACACCACATCACCCTCCTTGGGGGTGACCCCGATGATTCCTTTTCCGCCGCGATGCTGTGTCTCGAAATCAGCAAGCGCCATCCGTTTGATGTAATCCTCCTCGGTGACGACCACGACCACGTCCTCCTCTGGGATCAGGTCCTCGCGCTCGAGGGAGCCAACGTCCTCCATCAACGTGGTCCGGCGTTCGTCGTCGTACTGCTCGGCGACCGCCTGCAGCTCGTCGATAACAACCCCGTCCAGCTCCGCCTCGCTGTCGAGGATCGACCTGAGCCGCTCGATCTCGACGGTCAAGTCGTCGTACTCGTCCTCTATCTCCGCAGCCTCGAGCGAGGTCAGCGACCCCAACTGCATTCGGACGATGTGCTCTGCCTGCGGGTCGGTCAGCTCGAATCGAGCGCGGAGCCCCTCCTTGGCCTCGCTGCGGTCCTCGCTCGCACGGATCAGCGAGACGACGTCGTCGACGTGCTCGAGCGCCCGGAGCCGCCCCTCGAGGATGTGAGCGCGGTCCTCGGCCTCGCCGAGCTCGTACTGCGTGCGCCGCCGGACCACATCGCGCCGGTGGTCGACGTAGACCTCCAGCAGCTGCTTGAGATCGAGCACTCGAGGCTCCCCGTCGACCAGCGCCAGTGCGATGACGCCGAACGTGGTCTCGAGATGCCGCTCGACGAGCTGGTTCTCGACGACGTCCGCGTTCGCCCCACGCTTCAGGTCGATCACGACGCGGATGCCCTCCCGGTCGGACTGATCGCGTATGTCCGCGATGCCCTCGATCTTCCCCTCGTTGACGTCGTCGGCGATCCGCTCGATCCGTCGTGCTTTGTTCTCCTGGTAGGGCAGCTCCGTGATGACGATACGCTGGTCGGACTCGCCGCGATTCTCGACGTCGTACTCGGCGCGGATCCGTATTTTTCCGCGGCCCGAGGTGTACGCGTCGACGATACCCTGTCGGCCGACGATGTTCGCACCCGTCGGGAAGTCGGGGCCTGTAATCGGACCGTCACCACCGGGCCCGGCCAACAGGTCCATGACCGTCGTCTCGGGCTCTCTGATCACCTGGACCGCCGCCTGCACGATCTCACCCAGATTGTGTGGGGGGATGTTCGTTGACATCCCCACCGCAATGCCGCTCGCACCGTTCAGCAGCAGACTCGGGACAGCCGAGGGCAGCACCGCCGGCTCTGTCAGTCGGTCGTCGTAGTTCGCCTGAAAGTCGACGGTGTCCTTGGAGATGTCAGCCAACATCTCCTCGGCGATCGGCGCCATCCTGGCCTCTGTGTACCGCATCGCCGCCGGTGGATCACCGTCGACACTGCCAAAGTTGCCCTGCCCGTCGACCATCGGATAGCGCAAGGAGAACTCCTGGGCCATCCGTGCCAGTGCGTCGTATATCGATGCATCGCCGTGGGGGTGGTAGTTACCCATCGCCTCACCGACGATGTTCGAGGACTTCCGATGGCCGGCGTTCGACGTCACCCCCATGTCGTGCATCGCGTAGAGAATGCGCCGTTGGACCGGCTTGAGCCCGTCTCTCGCATCTGGCAGGGCCCGTCCGGCGATTACCGACATCGCGTAGTCGATGTACGACTGCTCCATCTCGTCCTCGATACGGACCGACCGGATCCGCTCGGAGCCGTCCTCGGGCTCCGGCTCTGAGCTCATATGTCGACCCAGTCCGCGCTGTCGGCATGCTGTTTGATGAACTCCTTGCGGGGGCCGACTGCGTCACCCATCAACACCGAGAACATGCGGTCTGCCGCCGCGGCATCTTCGATACCGATTCGTTTCAGGATGCGGTTCTCGGGGTTCATCGTTGTCCGCCAGAGCTGTTCGGGGTTCATCTCACCCAGTCCTTTGAACCGTTGGACCTGGTCGGCTTCGCCGTCACAGACCTCCGTCAGGATGCGTTCTCGCTCGGCCTCTGTCATCGCGTCGTACGTCTCACCGTTCTGGCGAATGCGGTACAGTGGTGGTTGTGCGGCGTAGACGAACCCCTCCTCGAGGAGCTCGGGCATCTGTCGATAGAGGAAGGTGAGATACAGGGTCCTGATGTGAGCGCCGTCCACGTCGGCGTCGGTCATCAGGATGATCTTCTCGTAGCGGGTGTCCTCGAGGGTAAACTTCTCACCGATGCCCGTGCCGATGGCCGTGATCAGGTTCCGTATCTTCTCGTTTTCCAACACGCGATCCAGCCGGTGTTTCTCGGCGTTCAGGACCTTCCCGAACAGTGGCAGGATCGCCTGGAACTCCGGGTTGCGAGCCTGCTTTGCACTGCCACCCGCCGAGTCACCCTCGACGATGAACAGCTCTGCTGCGCTTGGGTCACGGGTCTGACAGTCGGCGAGTTTGCCCGGGAGGCTCGTCGTCTCCAGCGCCGACTTTCGCCGTGTCAGCTCCTCCGCTTTCTTGGCGGCGAGTCTGGCTTTGGCGGCCTGGACGGCCTTGGAAACGATCGCGTCCGCCGTCGAAGGGTGCTCCTCCAGGTAGGTCGATAGCCGCCCGTGCATCGCACTTTCGACCGTCCCTCGCACCTCGGAGTTTCCGAGCTTCGTCTTCGTCTGGCCCTCGAACTGGGGATTCGGATGTTTCACCGAGATGACCGCCGTCAACCCCTCTCTGATATCCTCTCCCGTCAGCGTGCCGTCGATGTCCGACAACAACCCCTCAGAGCTCGCATAGTCGTTGACGACGCGTGTCAACGCGGTCTTGAACCCGGTCGTGTGAGTGCCGCCCTCGCGGGTGTTGATATTGTTCGCGAACGCATGGATCGACCCCTGGACGCCTTTCGTCGCCTGAATCGCCACTTCGACGTGAACGATGCCCTCCTCGACCTCACTCTCGGTCTCGAAGTAGACGACCTCCTCGTGGATCGGGCTCTTGCTCTCGTTGAGATACTCGACGTACGTCCGAATCCCACCCTCGTACTCGAACGTCTCGACCTCGCCCGTTCGCTCGTCGGTGATGGTGATGCCCACACCCGGGTTCAGAAATGCCAGCTCACGGAGGCGTGATCGCAGTGTCGAGTAGACGAACGTCGTCGTCTCGAAGATGTCGGCGTTCGGCCAGAATGTGATCTCGGTCCCCGTCTCCTCCTCGGCTCCCAATTCTCGTATCCGGCTCAGCCCCGTCGGCTCACCGTGGTCGAACCGCTCCTCGTACACGCCACCGTCTCGCTTTACCTCGACCTCGAGCCAGTGAGAGAGCGCATTGACGACACTCACCCCAACCCCATGGAGCCCACCAGAGACCTGATAGGACTCGTTGTCGAACTTCCCACCCGCGTGAAGCACCGTCATGATGACCTCGAGCGCCGGGCGGTCCGACTGGGCGTGTGTGTCGACGGGAATCCCGCGGCCGTCGTCACTGACAGACACGGCACCATCCTCGTGAATGGTCACTCCGATGGTGTCACAGTATCCAGCCAGCGCCTCGTCGATCGCGTTGTCCACGACCTCGTACACGAGATGGTGCAGCCCCCTGCTATCCGTCGACCCGATGTACATCGCCGGCCGCTTGCGAACCGCTTCCAACCCCTCCAGGGTCTGAATAGAATCTGCAGCGTAATCACTCCCCTCAGGCATTGTAATATACTATATGGAGTTTCCCTCGGGCAATAAACCCTCGCACATCCACCCCATCATCCCATGGGATACACCTCGGGACCCCGGCGCGCCACAGTGGTTTGCGGGTCGTCCTGTCGCCGAGATGACCATCTCGTCCGGCCGTCCACTTCCACCGGGGCGGCGGCAGGGTTTTACCCCCCCGCCTGCGGCATTCCGGTACCGATGCCGACGTTCCAATCGGAGCTCGACGGTGGGGATGGGATCGCCGACGAACTGGCGGCCTCCCAGCGGTCCATCTCCATCGCCGAGTTCTTCGAGAAAAACAAACACATGCTGGGGTTCGACTCCGGCGCCCGGGCGCTGGTGACCGCGGTCAAGGAAGCCGTCGACAACGCTCTCGATGCGACGGAGGAGGCGGGTATCCTCCCGGACATTTACATCGAGATCGAGGAGGCCGGCGACTACTATCGACTGGTCGTCGAGGATAACGGCCCCGGAATCACGAAGGCCCAGGTGCCCAAGGTGTTCGGGAAGCTGCTGTACGGCTCGCGATTCCACGCCCGCGAACAGTCTCGTGGGCAACAGGGGATCGGGATCTCGGCTGCGGTGCTGTTCTCACAGCTGACCAGCGGGAAGCCCGCCAAGATCACCTCGAAACCCGAAGGCAGAGCGGCACAGTACTTCGAGCTCATCATCGATACCGACAGCAACGAACCGTCGATCAGTGTGGCTCGAGAGACGGAGTGGGAACGGCCCCACGGAACACGTATCGAGCTGGAGATGGAGGCGACGCTACGAGCCAGGGCACAGCTGACCGACTACATCAAACACACCGCGGTCGTCAACCCCCACGCCAGAGTCGAGTTCCACGAGCCGGATGAGTCGCAGAAGTTCGAACGAGCGACCGACCAGCTCCCTGCAGAGACCGAGGAGATTCGCCCACATCCACACGGGGTCGAGCTCGGCTCGCTCATCAAGATGCTCGAGGTGACCGACTCCTACTCCGTGTCCGGCTTTCTCCAGGCGGAGTTCACCCGCGTGGGCAAGAAGACAGCCGCTCGCGTCGTCGACGCGTTCCGTGACCGGCAGTTCGGCCGTGAGCTTGCGTGGACGAGCCCTCAGCAGGGCGCCCGGGCGTCCTACGAGGCGGTGATCCGCGAGAGTGTCTCGAACAAGGGCTCGGTGGCCACCGAGCGGTTCGCCGAGCTGGTGCTGTCGGGGCCGTCAGAGACGGATGGCCTGGCCGACCGAGCGACCGTCAGCTACGGTGAGCTGGTGACGCTCGTCGAGGCAGCCGCAGACGCGGTCGAGACCGCCCAGGACCGTCGGTTCGGCGAGACCGTCCGGGAGAACGCCGTCGCGGCGGTCTGGTACGAGCTCCGCCAGGGTCGTGCGGCGGACCTCTACGGACTGGTCGACGATGCGACGACCGACCGAAAGGACGATGCGGCCGTCGAGGCGCTCGCCCGACGGCTTGACACCAAGTTCGAGGAGACAGATGAGCCACGTGACAGGCTCCGAGAGGGCCAGCTTCGCGAGTGGTTAGAGTGGGCGGCAGACCGGACGAAACAGCGCGAGAACGAGTCGTTCGGAGAGACCGCCCAAAAGAAGATCATGGAGGCGCTGTGGGCACGCTCCAGGGCGGTCGTAGAGACGGTCCCTGACGTCAGGAGCGCTTGCAGCGATCGGGACGTCGCCGCCCGGCTGCTCGAGGCGATGCGGGAGACCGACATCCTCGCGCCGCCGACGGACTGTCTGGCGCCGATCACGGCGGATCTGGTCGAGGCCGGGCTCCGAAAGGAGTTCGACGCGGGGTTCTTCGCGGCCAGCAGCCGAGATGCGGACGTCCACGGCGGCGACCCGTTCATCGTCGAGGCGGGGATCGCGTACGGCGGTGAGATCGAGGTCGACGGACAGGCAGAGATCCTTCGCTTTGCCAACCGCGTGCCACTGGTCTACCAGCGGGGCGCCTGCGGGACGGTCGACGTAATCAAGGGGATCAACTGGCGGAACTACAATCTCGACCAACCGGGCGGCCGAGGCATCCCGAACGGCCCCTGTGTCATCATGATCCACGTCGCCTCGACCAACGTGCCGTTCACGAGCGAGTCGAAGGACGCCATCGCCAACATCCCGGCCATCGAGGACGAGGTGGAGCTCGCACTGCGGGAGGTGGGCCGTGAGCTCAAGTCCTATCTGAATCGCAAGCGCTCGCTCGAGCGCCGACAGGAGAAACAGGACGTCATCGCGACGATACTGCCCGAGATGGCAACCAAGGTCGCGGAGGTGACCGGCCGGGACGGGCTCTACGTCGAGGACTCGCTGGCCCGGATCATGAACAACGTCCTCGTCGAGCGACGCCGAGAGCAGGGAGCCGTCTCGTTGGTCGTCTCGAACCACGACGAGCGAACGGCCGCACTCGAGATCACGGATATCCTCTCGGAAGATCCGGGTGAGCTGGGCGATGCGTCCGTCGTCGAGATGGATGGCGAGTGGTTCGTCAGCTGGAACCCCACCGTCGAGGCCGGCGAGCAGCGACAGCTGGCGTACGAGATCCCCGAGGACACGGAGTTCGACCTGCGTGTCGAGGGCGTCGAACAGGAGCGACTGACGATCGATGCATCATGAGTTCTGACACCAATCCAACAGAGCCTCGCCCGGACCGGGCCCGCGAGCAGCTCATCGACCTAGCCGTACAGTTCTACGACCAGTTCGCCACGGGCGAGATCCCGCGGATGAACATCCCTACACGGACCAAGAGCAACATCGAGTACGACCCCCAAGAGAGGGTGTGGGTGTACGGGGACAACACGTCGACACGGACGGCAAACACCGTCGGTGGGGCCCAGAAGCTGCTGAAGGCCGTCTACACGATCGACTTTCTCTCCCAGCAGCTCACGGAGGATCGGTCCTCGACGTTGCGAGAGCTCTACTATCTCAGTGAGTCCTGGGACAACGACAACGCGCAGTTCTCCGACCAGGACGAGTCCAATCAGCTGATCGAGGATCTCGAGATCGTCTCCTCGGTGACCAGAGAGGACTTTCACATGCGCCCGGAAGAGTCCGGCGCGACGGTGATCGGCCCGCTGTTCCTGCGCGAGCAGACCCGCCGCGGCGAGCGAGAGATCCACTGTCAGGAGGACGTCGGCGAAGGGGGCTACCAGATCCCGAACAACCCCGACACGATCGAGTTTCTGGACCACGAGGCCGATTTCGTCCTCTGTGTCGAGACCGGTGGGATGCGTGACCGGCTCGTCGAGAACGGCTTCGATACGCAGTACAACTGCATCGTCGTCCATCTGAAAGGCCAGCCGGCACGAGCGACACGGCGGCTCACGAAACGGCTCCACGACGAACTAGAGCTACCCGTGGTCGTCTTCACCGACGGAGACCCCTGGTCGTACCGTATCTACGGCTCCGTCGCCTACGGGTCGATCAAATCCGCGCATCTGTCCTCGTATCTGGCCACCCCCGCAGCCCAGTTCATCGGTATCCAACCGGAGGATATCGAGGAGTACGACCTCCCCTCTGACCCGCTCGGGGACTCAGATATCAGCGCGCTGGAATCGGAGTTGGAGGACCCGCGATACCAGACGGACTACTGGACCGAGCAGATCGAGCTGCAGCTCGATATCGGCAAGAAGTCCGAACAGCAGGCGCTGGCCTCGCGCGGGCTCGATTTCGTCACGGACACCTATCTCCCCGAACGACTGCGCGCTATGGGGGTTCTCTGAGAGAAGGGCATGGGCGCCGCACGCCCCGGAGATGGCACCTGAGCGTGGGATTCACAGACGCCCACCGACCGTGACAGGAGATCACCGATCCGTCGCACGCTGACGAGCAGGAGTGCTCTCGTATCCTGGTGGCTGGCCGCTCGAGGGCGAACGCTCCGGGCACGACGGTGTTCCCCCGCAGGGCTCTAGCCTGAATCCGACAACCGTTTACGGGGCCGTTCGAAGAATAAGACAATGGCAGCATGCATCATCTGCGGCACGACGGTCGACGGCCACATCTGTGAGACCCATCAGGAGGACGTCGCATTCGACTTCAAAGGAAACCGGTCGGGGCAGCTCGTTCCGGACAGGTTCTACAAGGGAACCGTCGACGGCTATGCGGAGTTCGGCGTGTTCATCGACCTCTCCGCCCGTGTGACCGGTCTACTCCACCGCTCGAAGCTCGACCAGCGGCTGGAATCACTCGACTGGGAGGTCGGTGATACCGTGTTCGTCCAGGTCACCAACATTCGTGATAACGGCGACGTCGACCTCGGCTGGTCGATCCGCCAGTCCGACGGCGACTTCAGAGGCGTTCTGATCCAGGACCCCGAGGGAAACCGGCTACCAGACTCCGAGGACCCCGACGGGGATCAGGCCAGTGCGGCCGAGCAATCCCAGGAAAAGCCCACGCCGACTCCCGAGGAGACGGGGGCGGTCTCCGAACAGGGGGATGCCGAGTCGGCGCCGACGGAGACAGAGCGACCGGACTCCGGCGACAGCGATTCGGCGGCCGTCAACCACGACGGCCACCAGGCGACGACCACGACGGAGACAGAACCGCCCGCAGAGACGGAGACAGAGAGCCACGCGCCGGAGGATGTCGACCGGGTCGCCGTCGAGAGTGCCCGAGAGCACGTCGGAGAGACCGTCCGCCTGGAGGGGGAGATCGTCAGCGCGAGACAGACGTCCGGGCCGACGGTGTTCGAACTCCGCGACGAGACCGGGGTGGTCGACTGTGCAGCGTTCGTCGAGGCGGGCGTGCGTGCCTACCCCGAAGTCGAGGTGGATGCGCTCGTCAGGCTGACCGGCGAGGTGCGACTTCGCCGCGAGGAGCTCCAGATCGAGACCGAAACGATGGATATTCTCGAGACGGCCGACCGCGAGACGGTCGAGAGACGAATCGAGTCAGCCGCCGAGGCGGCTGCCGACCCCGGCGAGATCGAGGCGCTTGTTCCAGACCCGGCCATCGAGAGCAGTCTCGACGCCGTGAGAGCCGTCTGTCAGTCGGTCCGACGAGCGATCAACGAGTCACGTCCCATCATCGTCAGACACTCGGCGGATACCGATGGCTACGTCGCGGGGGCTGCGATCGAACGAGCTGTCCTGCCACTTGTCGAGGCAGAACACGCCGGGAGCGATGCGGTGTACCACTACTTCGACAGACGCCCGCTTGACGGCTCCGTCTACGATCTGGACGACGCTACCAAGGATGTGACACGGATGCTGGGCGACCGTGAGCGCCACGACGAGAAGCTCCCGCTGTTCCTGTTTACCGGCGCGGGTGGGAACCGTGAGTCGATCGACGGGCTGGAGCTGCTCGGCGTGTACGAGGCAGAGCGCATCGTACTCGGTGTCGCCGATGCGGGCGCGATGGAGGAGGCAGCCGTCGAGGCGACCGTGAGCACCGACAAACCCATGACGGCAGCCACGCTGGCAGCGACCGTCGGCGCCGGAATCAACCCGGACGTCGCCGAACAGCTCCACCATCTTCCGGCCATCAGCTACTGGGAGGGAACGCCCACGGCCTACGAGACGGCTGCCCGCGAGGCTGGTCTCGATACCGATGCGACGAGACAGCTCCGGCAGGCGGTCGCACTCGAGGCGTACTACCAGTCCTACGAGGACAAGCGTGAGCTGATAACCGACCTCCTGTTCGACCGGCAGCGCGGGCTCGCCGAGCAGATCTCGACGCAGTTCAGCGAGAAGCTGGACGCCGAACTGGAGACGGCACGGGAGAACGTCGAGCTACGGCGAGAGGGGGGTGTGACCTTCCAGCTGTTGGATACGGACGCGTACACCAATCGCTTCGACTTCCCGCCGACGGCGTTGTTGCTCGATGAGCTCCACCGAGCCGAGGCCAGCGGCGAGGCGATGGTCGTCGGGATGGGCCGAGACGAGCTGGTCGTCCGGTCGAACGCTGAGATCGATCTCCACGCGGTCGCCCGGCGTGTCGACGAGCGCGTGCCCGCAGGCGGTGTCTCCTCGCGTGGGAGTGACGAGGGGGTCGTCTCCTTCCTCGCCGGCGAGCGAGAGACCGTGGTCGACACGATGCTCGAAGAGCTGGCCGTCGAGTCCTCCGCCGCAGCGGCGGTCTGAACGGGTCGGTCGTGGTCCCTCGACCGTAAGGCACCTATCCCAGGCTGTCCACGGCTCTGCCATGGCATCCGAGACCGAGATGCTCGCCCCTGACGAGCAGGTCTGTCGGCACCTCGCCGAGCAGCTGCTCGCGGGCGAGATCGAGGCCGAGGACATCGAACAGGCCAAGACGCGGGTCTGTTCGGAGTTCGACGTGGCGAAGGTCCCCCGCCACGCCGAAATCGTGGATGCGGCGCCAGAGGGGACACGCGAGCGACTCCAGGGGCTGTTACAACGCAAACCAGTGCGGACGGCATCGGGCGTGTCACCGGTCGCGATCATGACCTCCCCACACGGCTGTCCTCACGGCAAGTGCCTCTACTGTCCCGGCGGGCCGGCCAGTGAGTTCTCCTCCTCGCAGTCATACACCGGCCAGGAGCCTGCCGCTGCCCGCGCGATTCAGAACGAGTACGACCCCTACGGTCAGGTGCGGCTACGCCTCGAGCAGCTCCGCCGGATCGGCCATCCCATCGAGAAGATCGAGCTGATCCTCATGGGCGGGACGATGACCGCTCGGAGCCACGACTATCAGGAGTGGTTCGTCAAGCGGGCCTACCAGGCGCTGAACCAGTACGACGCCGAGCAGCCACCTGCGCCCAACGAACACGAATCGTTCGGGGAGGCCGCCGACCAGGGCGAGTTCAGCTATCTCGAAGACGTCATCGCGAGGAACGAACGAGCTGACCGGCGGGCTATCGGGACGACCTTCGAGACCAAACCCGACTGGTGTGACCCCGAGCAGATCGACCGTATGCTGCGGCTGGGCGGGACCAAGGTCGAGGTCGGTGTCCAGACGACCTACGAGCGGATCAATCGAGAGATGCATCGCGGCCATGGCGTCCAGGCCAGCATCGACGCGAGCCGGCGGCTTCGGAACGCGGCGTTCAAAGTCGGCTATCACATGATGCCCGGCCAGCCGGGCATGTCAGAGGCGATGTGTCTCGAGGATTTTCGTGAGCTGTTTGCCAACCCCAACTGGCGGCCAGACTATCTGAAGATCTACCCCACGCTGGTCGTCCGGGACACCGTGACCTACGACATGTGGCGCCGCGGTGAGTACGAACCGCTCCGGAACGAGGAGGCCGCAGAGCTGATCGCACGGATCAAAGCAGAGATACCCAGATACGTGCGACTCCAACGCGTCCAACGAGACATCCCGGCCGATCACATCGATGCGGGCGTCTGGAAGTCGAATCTCCGGCAGCTCGCCCAGCAGCGCATGGCCGAACACGGCTGGCAGTGTGACTGTATCCGGTGTCGTGAGGTAGGGTTGAACGAGGAGAGCCCCGAGAACGTCGAGATGGACGTACTCAGCTATGGGGCAGGGGGTGGCGAGGAGCAGTTCATCTCGATCGAAGACTTCGAGAAGGACCTGCTGGTGGGGTTCTGCCGATTGCGATTCCCAGACCCAGACAGACACGAGCGCGACGATGGACCGATACGACGCGAGCTGACCGACGCAGCGCTGGTCAGAGAGCTCCACGTCTACGGCAACGAGGTTGGTGTCGGGGAAGATGGAGCCGGCGAGTTCCAGCACGAGGGGTTCGGGCGTCGCCTGCTCGCCGAGGCCGAACGACGCGCGCGAGCGGCGGGCTTCGAGAGGCTCGCGGTGATCTCGGGGATCGGCGTGCGCGAGTACTACCGAGAGAAGCTCGGCTACGTGCAGGACGGCCCGTACGTCAGCAAACGCCTCTGAGCGGTCGCCGGCCGTCGCCTCAGCCCGACTGGCCACGCTGCGCAGCAGCTTCCGAGAGCTCCTGTTCGGCCGCGATCGCCGCCGTGGCCTCCGCAAGCCCGTCGCCCAGCTTGTGCCCGCGAAATCCAAAGACGTCCGTATAGCCCTGCGCAGACATCAACACCGGGTAGAACGGAACCTCCGCGTGGACCAACGAGCCATCGACACTGGCGAAGGGCGCGCCCTCCTCGACGAGTTGGAAGTTCTCGACGAGCAGCTCGTAGCGCGCGGACGGTGGCTTCTCGACCGGCTCGTCCAGGGCGAAAAACTGCGAGCTGACCGACCGGGTCTGCCCATCGATGGCGTCGGTGGCTCTGAGGAACTCCAGAGCGATCTGCTCGGCCGTCACCGCGGCAGCTTCGGTCCCCTGACAGCCAGCCTCCAGCGTGAGCGCGTCGGCAACCGAGGAGTACGAGCCCTTGGCGACCCGGCGGTGGTCGACGACGTAGGGGACCGGCAGCTCGTCGGCCATCTCGAGCATGCCCGGTCTGCTCCCGTCGAGAATCGCGATCGGCTCGGCCTCGGCGTGGGTCGCGTGCAGGGAGAGTGTCCGCATCCCCCCTGTCTGCTCCAGGAGCCTCGCGGCCAACCGCTGCTCGCGGTCGCCATCGGGGGCACCCGGGAACGCTCGATTCAGATCGGAGTCGACCCCCCGGACACCTGCCTCGACGGCCGCCGGGTTCGCGACGATCAAAGCGACGCCGCACTGCAGGGCTAGCTCGCCTCGTTCGATCGCGGCTCTCAGTCGCTCGACCGCCCTGACACCGGAGGGCTCGTCACCGTGCACCCCACCGACAATCGCGACGGCAGGCTCGCCCGGGCCATGATCGGTTCGCTCTGGTCCAATCATCATATCTCACAGTTGCCGATTCTGATTCATGAAGCTCCCGTTCGGGGTGACAGGAGGGCGCTGGCGAGCGGGCCGGTTGGGATCGCCGCGGTCAGGGAGTGAGGGCGTCGGAGATTTATGAGCCGTTGTGACGAACGGCCGGCATGGCCGATCAGACCGTCTCGGGTGTCCGCTGGGTGGCACGACAGGTCGGCTCACTCGAGCGTGACGTGCTGGTGCTGTCGGTGGCGATGCTTGCGTTCTCGTTGGGATTCCAGATGACCAACCAGTACTTCGGGCTCTATCTCGACGCGCTCGGCGCCTCGGCACTGATCGTCGGCGCCTATCGGTCGTTCGCAGACCTGCTGGGGGCGATCTACCCGTACGCGGGCGGTATCATCTCCGATCGGGTGGGCTCCAGGACCGCTCTGACCGGGTTCGGGGTCGCCTCGACAGGCGGATTCGCCATCTGGGCGTTCGCCCCGGCGCTGGCGGTCGGGCCGGTCCCCGCCTGGAGTCTGCTGTTTGTCGGTCTCGTCCCCGCGCTCGCTTGGAAGTCGTTCGGTCTAGGTGCCACGTTCGCGATCGTCAAGCAGTCCCGGCCGCCCGACCGATTGGCGAGCGGCTTCGCCTCGACGGAGGTGTTTCGCCGTATCGGGTTTCTGCTGGGCCCGGTGATGGCGGCGCTGCTCATCGACAGAATCACACCGTTCGTCTCCGGGTTCAGATCGGTGCTGGTGGTGGCGATACTGTTTGGCGTGCTGGCTACGCTCGCCCAGCACCGCCTGTACGACGCCGATGGCGATTCGTACGGCAAATCCTTCGAGGGGCTCGAGACGATTCGGTCGGATCTCGGCGCCCTGCCCGAGACACTCGGCCCGTTGCTGATGGGGGACACGCTGGTTCGGTTCGCCAACGGCATGGTGTACGTCTTCTTCGTGATCGTCGTCGTCGAGCGGCTGGGCACCGGGCTCACCCTGGCGGGCCTGCGCGTCTCCCCGGCCGCGTTCTTCGGACTTCTGGTGGGCCTCGAGATGGTCGTCGCCATCCTCACGATGATTCCGGTCTCGCTGATCGGCGAACGCGTCGGGCTAAAACGGGTGGTTACCGGCGGCTTTCTGGTCTATGCCACGTTCCCGCTGTTGTTGATCCTGGCACCCCCGAACCAGTGGGTTCTGATCGGCCTGTTTGCGTTCTCCGGGCTCAGATTCGCTGGGCTCCCCGCACACAAGGCACTCATCGTGGGCCCCGCCGAGGCTGATACCGGTGGGCGGGTCACCGGGACGTACTATCTGGTGCGTAACGCCATGGTGATCCCAGCGGGAGTGCTCGGCGGCTACCTGTACGGTATCGACCCCGTGTACGCCTTCGGCACTGCGACGGTGGTCGGGCTGGCTGGGACGATCCTTTACGGGCTGGTGGGGGATGCGTTCGCCCCAGCCAGTAGCTGAGCTCGAACGTGCTGAACCGACGGGCCTTTGCGACCGCCGATTTTGTCGTGGTTATGCAGCCAAAGCGGGCGTTGACGAGCGTCGATATCGCGGCGCTCGTCACCGAGCTGCGGCGATACACGGGTGCCACGGTCGACAAGATATATCTCTACCCCGAGGACCTCCTGCGGATCAAGCTTCGTGACTACGACGCCGGCAGACTCGATCTGCTGGCGGCGATCCGCGATCCCAAACGGGTCCACCTGGCCGCACGAGAGCGCGTGCCGGATGCGCCCGAACGGCCCCCCAACTTCGCGATGATGCTCCGGAATCGGATCACCGGGGGCACCTTTCTCGGCGTCGAACAGTTCGAGTTCGACCGGATCATGACGTTGCGATTCGAGCGGGGTGAGACCACGACCAGCATCGTACTGGAGCTGTTCGGTGACGGCAACATCGCCGTGCTCGACGAGACAGGCCAGGTCGTGTCCAGTCTCGACACCGTGCGTTTGAAATCCCGGACCGTCGCCCCCGGGAGCACGTACGGCTATCCGGCATCGAGATTCGACCCGCTGTCGGCGACGCGTGAGCAGTTCGGCGCAGCCATGGAGGAATCGGACACCGACCTCGTCCGCACGATTGCGACACAGCTGAACTTCGGCGGGCTCTGGGGCGAGGAGCTCTGCCGACGCGCCGGCGTCGAGCCGGCCATGGATATCAACGAGGCGACGGCCACGACCTACGACGAGCTGTGGCGGGCGATCGAGCAGCTGCGAGGCCGGCTCAAGGAGGGCGATCTCGACCCGCGGCTCTACTACGAGGAGTCCGAGCGGCCGGTCGATGCGACACCGCTCGCCCTGGAGGAGTACGCCGAGCTCGAGAGCGAACAGGTCGCCTCGTTCAACGACGCGCTCGATCGATTCTTCGAGGAGGTCGCCACGGAGGGAGCCGACACCGCGCCGGCGGGACCGCAGAAGCCGGAGTTCGAGGCGCTGATCTCGCGGAAAGAGCGCATCCTCGACCAGCAGGAGTCGGCCATCGAGCGGTTCGAACGCGAGGCCGATGCCGAGCGGGAGAAGGCGGAGCTGGTGTATGCCGAGTACGAAACCGTCGAGGACGTGCTATCGACGATCAGAGAGGCTCGAGAGCAGGAGCTACCCTGGACGGAGATCACCGCGCGTATCGAGACGGCCGCCGAGGAGGGGCTCGAGGCTGCACAGGCCATCGAGGAGATCGACGGGACGACCGGGCGCGTGACGGTGGCGCTCGGTGACGAGCCCACCGAGGTCGAGCTGCTCGTCGCGGAAGGGGTCGAACGAAACGCGGACCGGCTGTACAACGCGGCCAAGGAGCTCGCCAGCAAGAAAGCAGGGGCACAGTCGGCGCTCGAGGAGACGGCGACCGAGCTCGAGGAGCTCGCCACCAGACGGCGCGAGTGGTCGCCAGAGGAGGCGAGCGAGGACGAGCAACCAGAGGAGGAGCCGGTCGAAGCGGTCGACTGGACAACCCGCTCGAGCGTACCGATCCGCCAGGACGACCAGTGGTACGAGCGGTTCCGGTGGGTCCGCACCGGCTCGGGGTTTCTCGTGATCGGCGGCCGGAACGCCGACCAGAACGAAGAGCTCGTCAAGAAGTACATGGAGACCGGCGATCGCTTCTTTCACACGCAGGCCCACGGAGCGCCGGTGACGGTGTTGAAAGCGACCGGGCCCAGCGAACCCAGCACCGACGTCGAGATCCCACCGAGCGATCGCGAGGCCGCAGCGCAGTTTGCGGTCTCTTACTCCTCGGTGTGGAGCGACGGCCGGTTTACCGGAGACGTCTACGAGGTCGGCCCCGACCAGGTGTCGAAGACACCGGAGTCCGGCGAGTTCCTCCAGAAGGGTGGGTTCGCCGTCAGAGGCGACCGTGAGTACTACGACGACACCCCCGTGGGTGTGGCGGTCGGCATCCAAGTCGAACCCTACACGCGGGTCATCGGTGGGCCACCGGCGGCGGTCGCAGCGCGTGCAGAGACACACCTTCGTCTGGAGCCAGGGCAGTACGCTCAGAACGACATCGCGATGATGCTCTATCGCCGATTTCGCGAGGCGTTCACCGATCAGCAGTTCGTTCGCAAGGTCGCCTCCGCGGATCGCATCCAGGAGTTCTGTCCCCCCGGTGGCAGTCGCATCGTCGAGTGAGAGAGGCTGGGCCGGGCGAGCGCCGAGGGCTCCAGCCCGTGACCGGCGGTCGATGGCAGGCCCCATTACACAGCAGCGACTACACGGGCCATGCGCGTCGCCGACCGAACACATCTCGACGGAGACCGAGAGCGTGTGGATCTCGTTCCCGAGAGCCTGGACGATCTCTGGCATCTCCAGCACGTGGTCGAACCAGGGGACATGGTCTCGGGTGATACGACCCGCCGGATCCAGCGTGCCGACGATATGACACGGGACACCGGGGGAGAACGAGAGCACCTGTGGGTCGCCATCGGTGCCGAGAGCATCGAGTTCGCGAAGTTTGCAAATCGCCTTCGAGTCGGCGGAGAGATTCGTGAGTGCTCGAGAGAGGACCAAATCGGGCTCCATCACACGCTCAACATCGAGGAGCGGACGGAGATCTCCGTGACGAAACGCTGGCAGCCCGACCAGCGAGATCGGATCGCGGAGGCAGTCGCGGCCGCCGAAGCGCCGGACGTAGCGATCGCGACCGTCGAGGAGGGCGAGGCGTACGTCCACACGGTCGCCCAGTACGGCGTCGAGGAGCGAGCGTCGCTCACCGGGGCGACGGGAAAAGGGGAGTTCGCCCGACCCCGGGATGATCTGTTCGATGAGCTGGGTGCGGTCCTCGACCGCATGGAGGTCGACTCGATCATCCTGGCAGGCCCGGGGTTCACGAAGCAGGATGCCTTAGGCCATCTCGAGGAGGCATTCCCCTCGTTGCCCGACAGCATACGGGTCGTCGATACCGCCAGCGCGGGCGACAGAGGGGTCCACGAGGTGCTCAAGCGAGGGGCGGTCGAGGAGGTCCAAGCCGAGACACGGATCGCCCGGGAAGCGACGCTGATCGATGCACTGACCGAACAGATGGCGACGGGAGCCAAGGCCGCCTACGGGCCCGATAGCGTCTGGCAGGCCGCCGATTACGGCGCCGTCGAGACGCTGTTGGTGCTGGACGAGCGGCTTCGCCGCGAGCGAGCCGGCGAGGGTGACTGGCCGATCGATGCCAACGCACTGGTGACGGCCGTCGAACGCCAAGGGGGAGAGGTGGTCGTGTTCTCTGGTGAGTTCGACCCCGGCCAGCAGCTGCGGAATCTCGGTGGCGTGGGAGCGATCCTCCGCTATCGATTGGGCTGAGCCGGGGACCTCCAGCCTTCCACGGCCGGGTGGGCCACGCGTCGCTCAGTTCCCGACCGACACGGACTGGCCCTCCGACGCGATCTGGACCGCCCCGTCGTAGTGGCTCCGGACGGCCTCGAGCATCTCCTCGTGGCGGCCGACCGTCTGTGGGTACAGGTGAGTCAGAAACAGACGCCCAACGTCCAGTCCGGCCAGCGTCCGGGCGAGCTGTGTCGGTGTCGGATGGTTCGCCACGTCGATATCGTCCGGGAACGAACAGTCGTGTATCAGCACGTCAGAGCCCTCGGCGAAGCGCGCGAGCCCCTCGTCGGCCTCGGAATCTCCGCTCACCGTGACCGTTCCGGTCTCCGTTTCCAGCCGATAGGCCTGACAGTACATCGAGTGGACCGTCTCGTGGGCGGCGATCGAGTAGCCAGCATGTGCGAACCGCTCGGGGCCGACCTCGGTAATTTCGAGGCTGAGACGCCCGGCCATGTAGCCGTGGGCATCTATCAGCGCGTCGACGAACGCCTGGGTTCCGGGCGGGCCGACCACACGCAGGCTCTCGCTGCCCGCGAGCCACTTTGCCTTCACCAGCGGCAACAGGTCGGCCACGTGGTCGACGTGGTGGTGGGTCAACAGCACGTCATCGAGCGCCTCGTATCCAAGCGGCGTGCCCGCCAAGCGATGCAGGACGCCGCTCCCACAGTCGATCAACAGCGGCTCACAGTCCGGTGCCTCGACCAGGACCCCGGACTGGACACGGTGGCCGGTTGGCAGCGCACTCCCGGTCCCGAGAAAGCTCAGTCGCACACGCTGGCTCCCGCCCTCGACAGCGAGCTCACTGGAAGCCTCGCCCGACACCATCCGTGTCGACCAGCTCGTCGAACTCCGCCTCCAACAGCGACTCCGCCTCCTCGAACTCTTCGGTCAGCTCCTCGAGCCGCTCCGGACGGCCGTACTGGTCGTGATCCATCGGCCCGAACGCCGGCGAGTCCATCGCCTCCATCACGTCGTCGAACAGGTCATCACCCGTCGTCGGCGCCTCTGCGTGTGTGCGGAGCACCTCTGTCACACGCTTGGCAGTTCCCTCTGCCTCGGCCTCGTCTGTGAGGGCAGGTTGGACGCCAAACCGCCCGGTGCCCGATGTCGGAAAGTACGATTCGATCCCATCGTCGATACGACGGGCCACCTCGGTCCCGATGCCTTTCAGCTCGAAGGGGTTCTTGGCGTAGGTCTTCAGCTGAAACACCCCCGCCGACGGATGTCCGAGAAACAGGTCCTCACCCACGCCGCGCTGGCGCGTGCCCGACACTGCTCGCCAGCCCTCGGGGTCGGCATTCGATTCGACGACATCGCCGAGAATGTCTTGCCAGTTCCGTACGCGCATGTGCACTCTACCCGCTCGGACGAAAAGAGGGTATCGTCGCCGCGCCCGCAGCCACGACCGGTCACTCGCGGGCGTCCGTGGCCTCGCCGTCGGCTGGCGCTGGCTCGGGGGCCGGAGCCGGCAGTGTCTCCAGGGCGGTCCCCATCGCCTCGCGGATCTCGGGCAGCCGCTCGTCCGACGGTGTGGACGTGCCGTTGGTGGCGTGCTCGAAGTATCCCAGTGCGAGCCGCTGGTACACCGCTGCTTCGTCCATGTAGGTCAGCCCGAGCTGGTTCGCCCACAGATGGCCGGGGCGGTTCTGATCGACGTGCCAGGCGAGTGGCTCACCGAGCCGGCCCTCGACGGCCCCAACGGCCAGGCTCGACAGCGCATCGGTCGCCCGCAGCCAGGTCTCCTCTAGCTCACCCCAGAACCGCCGCCGACGTGGCTCTTCGTCCTCTCTGGCGATACGGAACTCCACCCCCGCGGTCAGTCCCTCCGAGGTGAGGTGGTCTCGAAGCCGGTCGGCTATCGCCGACCCGTCGGCTCCCCAGGCGGTCACCCTGATGACCTTGGTGTCCAGCGGGTCGTCCCCCCAGAAGACGTGCATCCAGCCGTCGACGAGCCCCTCGGCACGGCAAGCCTCGAACAGCGGGGCCACGTGGTCGGTCAACGCGGATCGCTTTGCCACCCGGAGCGGGTCGTCCAGCACTCGTGGCCAGGCGAAGGCGAACGTCAGACGGTCCATGCCGACATCACCGAGTGAGGCCACTTGAGCCCTCGCTGTCCCGCGTCACCCGGCCGGCTGGCCGACCCAGACACCGACCGGTGAGATCGCCCACCTGTCGCTCTGCATGCGACCGACACGCTCTTTTCACCGTCGCCGATGCGTAGCGTGTGAACATCCGCGGGCCGGTCGTCCAGACCGGTGCTGTCCGATCGGTCGACACGGAGCGGGGCCAGTCGGAGCTCCTGGAGCTGACCGTCCGGCCGGATGCGGGTACGAGCGCGCCGGCGACGGTCACGCTCTGGGGCAAGTGGGTCGAACTCGCAACCTGGATCGACCCAGGGATGGAGCTGCTGGTGACGGAGCTCAGGGAGTCCACCTACGAGGGACGCTCCTCGTTCGCGACGACGGCCGATTCGTTCGTTGTGGTGGAGCCGGACTACCTGGTCGACGTCACCGCGATGCGAGAGTGGGTGCAGTGTCCACGGATGTACTATCTCAACAAGCTCTCGGGCGTCCCCCTGAACTACCCGGTGGTCAAGGGGACGCTCGTCCACGAGGTGTTCAGCGACCTGCTCAGGGGACGGCCACTGGAGGAGAGTATCGATGCCAGAATCGACGAGCGGGCGGTAGATCTCGGCCTGCTGGATCGAGATCCCACGGAGGTCGCCGCGGACGTCAGGGGCAACGCCGGGGCGATCGAGGGCTGGTTGAGCCAGTCGGCGCTGACAGAGCACGACGACTGGCGGTCGGAGCAGACGCTCCTCTCAGAGCGCTACGGGCTCAAGGGGCGGGCGGATGCGGTCCGTCGGGGGGCGCCCGTCGAGCTCAAGACCGGCAAGAACACGCGCCCGGAGCCCCGATTCCAGGACAAGATTCAGGCTGCCTGCTATGCGCTGTTGCTCGGCGAGCACCGCGAGCAGTATCCCGAGACGGCCACGCTCATATACACGAAAAACTCCACGCTGGAGCGGACGGAGGAGGATGGCGATCTCTCGCCGGCCAAGCAGTTCTCCGTCGGCCAGGGCCTGCTCCAGTACGTCATGCGTGAACGGAGCAAGCTCGTCGCCGGTGAGCACCGGGAGACGGTGCCGACGGGGTTCGAGGCCGGGGCGAAGTGCGAGTACTGCTTCGAACAGGACGCGTGCATGGTTGTCTCGGGGCGGCTCGACCAGGAGTCCAAGGCCGGACAGGTCGGGGCAGCACTCCCCAGCGAGGAACGGGCGTTCTTCCAAGCCCAGTACCGGGCACTCGAGACCGAACGCGGGTTCGTGCATCGTGAGTATCGAAAGCTCTGGGAGCAGTCCGGCGAGGAGCGTGCCGCGGCCGATCGCGCACTGATCGACCTGGAGAACCCCACCCGCGACCGGATCGGCGGGGGCCGCTGGCGACTGACCGCGAGCAAACAGCCCGATGCGATCTCGAAGATACGGACCGGCGATCTCGTGCTCGTCAGCGAGGGCCACCCCACCAGAGAGCAGGCCGAGCTCGGGCGGGTCGAGCGGCTCGATGCCGAGGAGCTGGTCGTGACGACGGACGAGCCCCTGACCATGCGCCGGGCCGACATCTACCCCTCCGAGATAACGATCGATCGCCAGCTGGTCGCGCTTCACGACGGGCTGTTGAAGACCGCCCCAGCGCGTCGGGACATCCTGTTCGACCGCCGTGCGCCCGCGTTCGATGGTGGCTCTCGTGAGTACATTTCGAACAATCGGGCACAGAACGAGGCGGTCAATCTCGCAGTGAACGCCCAGGACTGTGCGCTGGTCCACGGGCCGCCCGGGACGGGCAAGACCTACACGCTCGCACGAACGGTGCGAGCGCTGGTCGAGCGTGGCGAGCGGGTGCTGCTGTCGGCGTTCACCAATCGGGCCGTCGACAATGCCGTCGAGGCACTCCTGGCACAGGGGTTCGAGGATATCACGCGGGTCGGCTCACGGACGGGGGTCAGCCCCGAGCTCCACGAGTTTCTGTACGAGGGGGCTGGTGAGCCCGGTGAGCGAGCACGGGCACTCGAGGAGGCACCGGTCGTCGCCGCGACGACGGCCAGCTGTGGGGGCCGCATGCTACAGAGCCAGGCGTTCGATGTCGCGATCGTAGACGAGGCAGCCCAGCTGACACCGCCTGGGACGTTTCTGGCGACCAATAGGGCAGAGCGGTTCGTTCTGGTCGGTGACCACCAGCAGCTGCCGCCGGTGGTCCGCGGTGCCGAGAGTGTGTTGCGCGAGTCGCTGTTCGAGCAGCTGATCGACCGCTACCCAGAGGCCGCCGTGATGCTCGACCGCCAGTACCGCATGGCCCAACGCATCCAGTGGTTCTCCTCGGATCGCTTCTACGACGGCGCGCTGCGCCCGGCAAACGGAGCCGTCGCGAGTCGATCACTCACCGACCTCGGCGTCAGCCCCGAGGCGTTACCGCCCGGACTCGACGGCCGGGTCTCCTTTCACGACCCCGAGGGGGCACAGCTCGGCAACACGAATCCTATCGAGGCGGCGGCGATCGCCCGGCTGGTCGAGCAGTACGTCGCTGCGGGGGTGGATCGCGAGGCGATAGGCGTCATCGCCCCGTTCCGGGCGCAGGTGACGGAGATCACACGACGGCTCCCGGAGGTGGCCGTCGACACCGTCGATCGATTCCAGGGCTCTGCAAAGGAGCTGATACTCATCTCGACGACCGCTACCGGGCAGGTCACGGAGCCGATCTTCGACGATCACCGGCGGATGAACGTCGCGGTAACGCGTGCGAAACGCGGGCTGGTGCTGGTCGGCGACCGCGCTGCGCTGCGTTCGGATGCGTTCTATCGCGAGCTGCTTGAGTGGGCCGAGCGCTGAGCATGGGGTGGCTCAGTCGTCGGTCGAGACCGATGCAGGAGGGTCGCTCTGGTCGGCGATCTGCTCGGTGACCCGGCGATGGAACTCCTGTAGCACGGCCGACTCGTCTTCGGCCAGCACCACGTCGGTCGCCATCAGCGTGGCAAGCCCGAATGCACGCGGCGTGGGGGTCTCGTGCTGTTGGTGGACCAGCTCGATCTCGTCGCCGATGGCGGCGGCAAACCGTTCGACCGCCCCGACGTCCAGACGGTCTTCGAGTATCTCACGATAGGTCTCCTCGGCGACGGCGAACCGCTCGAGTGACTGCGCCCACGAGAGTAGCATCTCGCTGGAGACCTGCTGTTGGGCGGCGGACTTCTCGTAGCCCTTGTACCGCTTGAGTATCATCAGCGACCGCGTCGCGTTGATCCTGAAGTATCGCTTGAGCAGGTCGGTGCCATCCAGCGCGTCGCGCAGGTCCTTTCTCACGCGGTCGGGCTCGATGTCACCGAGTAACCCTCGAAGCTCCACCTTGCGGTTCAGTGGCATCGAGAGCGTGAACCCGTGGTCGGCCACGGCCACCTGGACGTTCGTGTTCGCGGTCTGAGCACAGCGGTAGGCCAGCAGCCGAGAGAGCCCATCGTTGAACTGCCGCCCGAAGTTCGAGTGGACGTGGTAGTTGCGTCGGTACTCGTCGGTGTCTCTGGTCTCTTCGACGAACAGTCGCTCGGTCGTCGAGATACTCTCGAGCCCAGCGAACCGTGCCTGCTCGTCGAACATCCGTGCGAGCGCCCGCACAGAGTTCTCGTCCAACGGGAACTCACGGAGCCACCCACGGACCCCCGCAGGACCATCCGCCGCGAGCCGCTCGCAGAGCGTCGACTGAAACGCGAGGATCTCCCGGCCGAGGTCGTAGGACAGCGGCAGTCGCTCGGAGAACCACGACGGCACCGTCGCCTGCGCGGCCGTCGGGTCCGCGTAGGCCTTCGAGCCACGCCGATATCTGTACTCGTAGTTCGACCCCCCGAGCACGAACACGTCGCCCTGTTCGATGGTGTCGAGATACTCCTCGTCGAGCTGGCCCACCCACTCGTCGCTCCCACGGACGTAGACGTCGATGGTGAACGAATCGGGGATGGTCCCGATGTTCGTCATGTATATGACCCGGGCGAGGCGGCCGCGTTTGCCCATCAGCGGCTCGCCCACGTCGAACTGCTCGTAGTGGTGCTCTCCCTCCGGGGGGTCGTTGGTATCGCGCCAGACCTTGGGGTAGACGTTCCGGTCCTCCATCCCTCCGTAGCCGGCCGTCAGATACCGGCAGAGCTCCTCCCACTCGCGGTCGCTGTAATCACGATATGGATAGGCCCGCTCGAGAATCGCGCGGATCTCGGCCTCCGGGCGGACCGCGTTGATACACATGCCGTAGAGCTGCTGGGCGGCCACGTCCTGGGCGTCGGCCGGGACGAACACCCGGTCGACGAAGCCGGCCTCTGCCTTCTGGAGCATCGTCGCACACTCGACCAGTTCGTCCCGGTCTAGCGCGACCACACGGCCGGTGACCGTCTGGCCCACCTGGTGGCCAGCCCGCCCGACCCGCTGTAGCAGTGCAGCGACGCTTTTCGGCGAGCCCACCTGGACGACCAGGTCGACGTACGGCATGTCGATTCCAAGCTCCAGTGACGTCGAGGTCGTGACCACCTGCATCTCGCCGGCTTTCAGCCCCTGCTCGACCTGCTCTCGTTTCTCCTTGGAGAGTGAGCCGTGATGACAGCCCGAGTTCTCCGCTGTCAAGCTCTCGTCGTCGGCTCGGAGATTGCTGAGGACGCGCTCGGCTCCCGACCGGGTGTTCGTGAACACGATCGTGTTGGTCGCATCCTCGATCCAGCTGGATAGCTGCTCGTAGAAGCGTTTGGTGACGGTCTCGTAGGGTGTGCGGATCAGGTCGTCCGTCGGGCAGTAGAGCTGCATATCGAACGCCCGCACGAATCGTGCGTCGACGATCTCGAACGGACGTGCCTCCCCGCCCGGCGTCTCACGGCCCACGAGATACTCACCGATCGTCTCGAGCGGCTCGACCGTGGCCGAACAGCCGATCCGGGTCGGCGAGCGGTCGCACATCTGTTCGAGCCGCTCGAGCGAGACCGACAGATGTGTGCCTCGCTTGTTCGCCGCCAGCGCGTGGACCTCGTCGACGACGACGTACTCGACCGCCTCGAGCTTCTTTTTGAACTTCGGCGAGTTCAGCAGTATCGCCAGCGTCTCCGGGGTCGTGTTGAGGATGTGTGGTGTCCGCGAGAGCATCTTCTGACGCTCGCTCGAGGGGGTATCGCCGTGGCGGATGGCGTGTCTGAGCTCCGGTGGCTCATCGTCGGTCACCGTCCGTTCTGCGATGCCGCTCAACGGCTGCTCGAGATTCCGGTGTATATCGTTTGCCAGCGACTTCAGCGGCGAGATATACAGACAGTAGACGGCGTTGTCGAGCCCCTCGTCGGAACTCTGTGCGCGGCCGAACAGGTCGTTGAGAATCGCCGTGAATGATGCGAGCGTCTTGCCCGACCCCGTCGGGGCACAGACCAGCGCGTTCTCGCCGTCGTCGATCAGTGGTATCGCCTCTTTCTGTGGCGCCGTGAAGAAGCCACCATTGCTCTGGACGAAGCTCCCGAACTCCGAGACCCACCAGCTGCGGACCGCCGGCCGGAGTCTCGCCAGGGTCTCGACGTCGTCGAGCGGGACCGTCTGGGGGTCACAGTCGAGCCCCTCACAGCTTGCGAGCAGCTCGCGGGCGCTCGATTCGTCGAATCCTCCCATCTACCACGAGATCATGACGGCCCCACGCATGAGTGCTTGCCCCCAGCCGGTCTGTGCGGGTCGAAGCTGCCGTGGACAGGGATGGGTGGGAGATCACGCGAGACCAACGACAGTTATACTGAGCGCTTGCAGAGGGTGTCTATGGTAGGCCCCCTCAGCGCTCAGGAGCGTGCGGATGGCAACCGCAGGCTCAAGCTCGGCGCGGTACTGCTCATCGGGGCCTCTGCCGGGCTGATCAGTCTGCAGGCCGAGATCCCGCTCTGGTATCGTGGGCTGTTCGTGGCTGGCGGGCTGCTCGTCGGTGCCGCGCTCGTCTGGTACCTTTCGCCCTGATCGCGAGGGGGGAACTCGAGGTGCGGGCCAGACCGGACCGATGCTGACCGATCGTGGTCGTGACAACTGCCGACGGCCACCACACGAGGGCGCCGAGACGTGCGCGCCCCGCCCATGGACGGGTAGCCGACCCCAGACTGCTTCGCTCGGCCTCGCGGCTTCTTCCCGAGCGTGGGGGTTTCATATCTACCTCGTCTTCGGTTAGCGCGAGGGGCGTCGCGTGCGCCCCGCCTACCGAACGCCCTTTGGAATCGACAAACCCACGTTTCGTATCCGGGCTACGGTGGCCCGTGTTGCGTGCCACCTGTGGACACACAACACTGAGCGACGCTCAGACAGCTCGCAACGTGGTGGTTGCGAAAGCTCGTTTCGGCTCCCTCGTGGGTCTACTCGCGTCGCGCGTTCGACTGAGCGTCGGAACCTCTCGCAACTCGAGGCCGGGGGCTCTGCACGGAAAACTGCTGAACCGTTTGGTTTATACAAGCATCCACGGTACGCAGGTATGCCCTTCAGAGCGTGCGTGGGTAGCCAAGCCAGGCCAACGGCGCAGCGTTGAGGGCGCTGTCCTGTAGAGGTCCGCCGGTTCAAATCCGGTCCCACGCACTGATACCCGATGGGGTGTGGGGTCGCGGCTGACTCCCAGTGCGGGTGCTCGCAGACAGCACCCACGCAACACGAGTGCGCGAGCGACGCCGCCGAGCGAGTGCCCACCGGTTCGGGTTGCCACCGTCACCAGGAGCGGGCCACTCGGCGTCATTCTTATATCCGGGTCTCGAAGGGAGAGCATGCAAACGTGGGCTCGGGGGCACGTTCGTGGACTCACGGTCGGTCTCTCGGCGGTCTCGTTGGCGCTGGTGTTCGGTGCCGCGCTCCAGGTCGTCCCGACGAGCGGCCTCGGCCTCCCTGCGTGGATGCTCGGAGCGATCCCGCACGTGAATGCGGTGGTGAGCACGGCGGCCATCGGGACGATCGTCGCAGGGGTCTGGTTCGCCCGCCGAGGGATGTACGCGCGCCATCGGGCGATGATGCTACTGTCGATGGGACTGTTCGTCGTGTTCCTCGGCCTCTACCTGTACAAGGTGGCCGTCGCGGGGCCGACCGAGTTCGGCGGGCCGCTGGCGATCGAGCGGTGGGTGTATCTGCCCATCCTCGGCATCCACATCCTCCTGGCGGTGGTCTGTATCCCGTTGCTGTACTACGTGCTCCTCCTCGCGATGACCCGCCCGATTACGGAGATCTTCGAGAGCCCACATCGACGCGTCGCCCGCGTGGCGGCGTCGCTCTGGACGATCTCGTTCGTGCTCGGCAACGTGGTCTACGTCCTGTTGTACGTGCTCTACACGTGAGCAGGGCGAGTGCCACGGTGCTTGACACCAGGCGGTTCACGGTTGCGAGCTATCAGGGAAGACTCACGCTGATGCCGCGGGACGGCCGCCGCCAACTCAGTCGTCGGCGGTCGCCTGCTGGTCGCTCTGCGTCCCGATGACCGGCCGCTCGACCTCACGGTCGGTCCGCTCGCCCTCGATCTCGTAAGGGTACTCGCCGGTCACACAGCCCAAACACAGGTCGGCCCGCGAACTGTCTAAGGCCTGTGCGACCGCATCGATCGGGAGATAGGCCAGCGAATCGGCACCAATCTCCTCGCAGATCTCCTCCGTCGATCGCTCGGCGCCGATGAGTTCCTCTCGAGTCGCCATGTCGATGCCCATGTAACACGGCGCGACGATCGCCGGGGCGCCGATACGGACGTGGACCTCCTCGGCACCGACGTCTCGCAGCAGCCCGACCAGCTTGTTCGACGTCGTTCCACGGACGATCGAGTCATCGATGATGGTGACCGATCGTCCCTCGACCACGTCGCGGATCGGGTTGAGCTTCAGCCGGACGGCTCGCTCGCGGACGTCCTGTGATGGCATGATGAACGTCCGGCCCACGTACCGATTTTTCATGAGCCCCTCCGCGAACTCGACGGTGGCCCCGTCCTCCTGGGCGGCTTCGGCGTAGCCAGAGGCGAACGATCGGCCCGAGTCGGGGACAGGCATCACCACGTCCGAATCGACACCGCTCTCGGCCCAGATCTGTCGGCCGAGCTCTCGGCGCACCCCGTAGACCAGCTTCCCGTCGATCTCCGAGTCCGGTCGCGCAAAGTAGATATGCTCGAAAAAGCAGTGGGCGGTGTTCTCGCGTTCGAACAGCTGATAGGCGTCGTATCCGGCTCCCTCCGGCTGCAGGACTATCAGCTCGCCCGGTGCCACGTCTCTGATGAGCTCCCCATCCAGGACGTCTATCGCCGCCGACTCGCTGGCAAGGATGTACCCACTGTCAAGCTTGCCGAGACAGAGCGGGCGATTGCCCTCGGGATCGCGGATGCCGACCACCGTGTCGTCGTGCATCACTGCCAATGAGTACGACCCGTGGATGCGCCGCATCGTGTGTTTTATCGCTCGTATCAGATCCTCCTCCAGAAGGTTCCTCGCGAGATCGTGAGCGATCACCTCGGTGTCTCCTTCGGAGGTGAACGCGTGGCCCAGGTTTGCGAGCTCGTCACGAATCTCCGTGGCGTTGACCAGATTGCCGTTGTGGCTCATGCCGAGCGAGCCCGATTTGAACGAGACGGAGAACGGCTGGGCACAACAGGAGTTGATCCCGCCAGCGGTCGGATACCGGACGTGCCCGATACCGTTCGAGCCCGTGAGCTGTTCGAGATCCTCCTTCTCGAACACGTCACCGACGAGCCCCATCTCGACGCGCGAGTGCTGCTGGAACCCATCGTGCGTGACGATGCCCGCAGACTCCTGGCCGCGGTGCTGGAGTGCGTACATGGCGTAGTACAGCGGACGAGAGGCTTCTCGGTCAGACAGCGAGACGCCAACGACACCACATTTCTCGGTCGGTCCGTCGGGTGGGTACCTCCCGTCTGTCATTGAGCGAGAGTTATGTGCGAGGGCTAAAAGCTTGGGCTATTCGGCGGAGGTGTTCGTCGCAAAGGAGACGGCCGACAGCGGGGTCGCCGGTCAGTTGTCGCCGGTCTTCGACTGCCAGTCGTAGCTCCTGCGTTTCGCGCTTTTGCCGAACCCGCAGGAGGCACACTCCCCCTTCCGCCGGTGGTAGGATTTCTCCCCACACCGGCGGCACTTCACGTGGGTCGTCTTGTTCTTTTTTCCCTGAGAGGGCGTTCCAGCACCGGTCATGGTTGAATCCACACAACGTTATCGCCGCGAATAATCGTTGTGGTGTCATCCTCGTCGACGACCAGATTCATGTGCTGATCGTACCCCTTCAGGATGCCGTCATATCGCTCGCCTTCTTTCAGCAGTATCGATACGGGCTCACCGATAGTCTCCTCTAGCACGTCAAGCGGTCTCTCCGACATGGCCGAAACCGCTCGGGGTGAGTGTATAAACACACCGACAGACGGCCGCTGGCCCCACAGAGGGCGCCCGGGAGGCGCCGCTGGTGGCTGCCGAGGCGAGGCCCGACCGTTGGACGAATATAAGATGACCGCGCGTCCAGTGGCTGTATGCGGATTTACACAGGTCGCGGCGACGGTGGCATGACCGAACTACGAGATATGAGCCGCGTCTCGAAGACCAGCCCTCGTATCAGGGCATACGGCACGGTCGACGAGGCCAACACGGTCGTCGGGATGGCCAGACCCTCGGGGCACGGCGATATCGACCGGCAGTTAGAGTCGATTCAGAACGGACTACACATCGTCCAGGCCGACTTCGCGAATCCGGATATGAACGACGAGGATGCGCCACACATCGAGCAAGAGCATATCGACACACTCGAAGGCTGGATGGACGAGCACGACGAGGAGCTCGACCCGCTCGAGAGCTTCATTCTGCCGGGCGGAAGCCAGACGGGCGCGAGGCTGCATCACGCTCGGGCGGTGGTGCGTCGCGCCGAGCGCAACGCCGTAGAGCTGGCGGCAGGCGACCCGGTCAACGAGCTCGCGATCACCTATCTCAACCGGCTCTCTGATGCACTGTTCGTGCTATCGCGGCTGGTGAACCAGCGAGACGGGGTCCCAGAGGAGTCGCCGACGTACTAGCTGCCATCGCTGAACAGGTTGGACACCGCCTCGCGCAGGCCTCCATCGCCGAGCTTGAGATAGTAGGCATCGCCTGCATCCTCGTAGTAGCTGTCGACCCGTCGTTGGATCTCGAACCCGACGTGCTGGTAGAACTCGATCGCCGATCGATTCGTGGCGCGTGCGTGACAGGAGACCGTCGAGTAGTCTTCTGCGACCCGGGCGATCAGCTGCTCGCCAAACCCCTCGCCACGATAGCCGCTCGCGACTGCCAGAAACAGGATGTACCCGTCACGCCTGGTCGCTGCAAAGCCGACGATCGAGTCCTCCTCGCCGCGCTCGACGAGCGCGTACACACGTGACCGGCGATACGCATCCATGAAAAACCCACGGCGCTGTTTGAGCACCCCCTCAGCGGCCCGAATGCTCTCTTTGAGCGTCCACGCGGACTCGGCGAACGCATCGTCGCCGGGGTCGAACACGCGACGTTCTACATTGACGCTCACTGCTGCGTGATATCTCCCTGAGAAACATAATTCCACCGCCAGCCGCGCTCTGCCTGGAAACACTTGTGTCGGGCGAGACCGCCAGAGGTGTATGCGATGGACAGACGAGTTCGCAGGCCTCGGGGCCAATTCACGGTGGGCCCCAGCGGTCAGGAGGCCTCGCGAAGCGCTAGCAGGACCGGACGGGTCGGTGATGGTACTGGCCGGCCACGCCATTTCCGGCGGCCACCCGTGAGCTACGAGCTCGTCGCACACACCGCCGATATCGCTGTCAGAGCCAGAGCTCCGTCAGCCGGGGGCGTGTTTGCTGCCGTCGCGGATGGGCTCACCGCTGCAATGTGTGAGAGAGTCCCGGACGGGACGGCCACGGAGAGTCTCGACCTCAGAGCCGAGAGCCACGAGGGGCTGTTGTTCGACTATCTGGACGAGCTGATCTATCGCCGTGATGTCGAGGAGGCACTCCTCGTCGAGCACGCCGCCGAGATGACATCTGATGGAGCGGGCTACCGCCTCGAGGCGTCGTACTGTACCGTCCCGCTCGCGGGGGTGACGGCCAGGGATATCAAGGCAGTCACCTACTCCGAGATGGTCGTCGAGGAGCAACCCGACGCCTGGCACGCGTACGTCGTATTCGATGTCTGAACGCGGGGCGCAATTGGCTTAACAGGGGCCACATTAGCTGACATATGGAGACCTCGTTCGGACCGGCACACGTCGACTACGTCACGACCGGCCCCGGTGCTGCGAGGGGGGCAGTCGAGTTCGCTCTCGAGACGCTTTCGGACCCGGGCACGGCGGCGCTCTTTCTGGTAGGGGGAGTACTGACTGGTGGAGGGGTGATGGCCTGGCTGTACAGGCGCCCGGACGTCCCGGATATCCAGGTGTTTCGGGAGACGCTGTCTGGCTACGGCGACCTGGTCCCGTGGATGTTACGGCTGGCGATGGGGCTGCCGCTCATCGGTGCAGGGTTTGCGGGGTACTTTTTCAGCCCCGTGGTTGCCGTCGAGGGGACGCGTCTGATCCAGATTCTACTCGGGTTTCTGTTGCTGTTCGGGCTGGCAACCCGAGCGAGCGCGTTCGCGGGGCTGGGACTGTACGTAGCGGCACTGCTGAGCGACACGACCATGCTGTTGGCCTTCGAGTACGTTGCTGGATTCAGCGCGCTGATCCTGCTCGGAGGCGGGCGGCCGAGCGCAGATCACATACTGAGCCGCGTCGCCGCGACCGACGGGACGATATACAGCCGCGTCGACCCTGTCGAGCGGTTCGCGAGTCGTTTCAGAGACCGCATCGCCCCAATCGAACGGCTGGTTCCGACGATCCTTCGTGTGGGCACCGGGTTGATGTTCATGTATCTCGGCGTTTCGGAGAAGCTGCTCGACCCAGGTCGCGCAACGCTGGTCGTCCAGAAGTACGACCTGACCGGGGTCATCCCCGTCAGTGAGGGAGCGTGGGTTCTCGGTGCCGGTGCCGTCGAGTTTGCTGTCGGCGCACTGTTTGTCGCCGGTCTGTTGACGCGGGCGACCGCAGCACTGGCCTTTCTCGTCTTGACGACGACGCTGTTCGGACTCCCGGACGACCCCGTCCTAGCTCACGTGACCCTGTTCGGGTTGGTCTCGGCGATCATCACCATGGGTGCCGGACCGTTCTCGCTGGACAACCTGCGAAGCCGATCGCGCACGGAGACGCGAGCCGACCCCGATCCTGCTGACTGAATGGTTAATCGCCTCGGAATCGA
>ERZ1034535.3-NODE-3-length-40971-cov-8.628336_pt1 | contig 40971 bp, 43 predicted proteins | sample MGYA00520598_ERZ1034535 | MGnify/ENA primary metagenome ERZ1034535 (study PRJEB33760, sample SAMEA4777708) | hypersaline lake metagenome | biome: hypersaline environment; feature: brines | place: Spain | collected 2014-08 | depth 0 m ...
GCGGGGTAGCGCTGATGATGTTCGTGACCGGAATCGTACTCGTGCTGACCGCACTCTAAACAGGAGGCGAGTCAGTGATCATTCTGTAGTCCTGACGGCTTGCTCAGAAGAGATTCGTACAGCGCTGTCAGGAGTCGTCCCGAGACGGCTCGGTCTGGTCGCCCTCCTGCGGGGCACCGCCATCTGTAGCGACCTCGTCATCGACCTCGCCTCCGTCGGCGCGGGCGAGCTGAGCCTCGAACCACTGGAACTCTCGGCCGAACATTCCCTCGTCTTTCAGGTCCCACGGGTCCCCGTCCTGGACCGTCGGGCCCTCGTAGTACGACGAGATGAGGTTCCAGAGCCAGATCAGCTGGCCGACCGTGAGAATCAACGCCCCCGCCGTCGCGATCTGGTGAAAGTTCGTCACCTGCACCAACGGCGCGAATGCAGCGTCGAACTCGTAGCTCGCGTACCGCCGGGGCATGCCGAGATAGCCCAGGACCAAGAACGCGAAGAACGTGATGTTGGTCCCGACCATGGAGAGCCAGAAGTGGGCTTTCGCCAGCGAGCGCTGATACATCTTGCCGGTGACGATAGGGTACCAGTAGTAGATCGCCGCGAACGCGGCGAAGGCGAGCATCCCCATCACGATGTAGTGGAAGTGACCGACCACGTAGTACGTGTCGTGGAGCACCAGGTCGACCGGGATCGAGGCCAAGAACACACCCGTGATACCGCCGATCACGAAGTTACTGATGAACCCGATGCAGAACAGCATGGGCGCGGTCAGACGTATCTTGCCGTTCCACAACGTCGTTATCCAATTGAAGGTCTTGACCGCAGATGGGATGGCGATGGCCAGCGAGACCGCCATGAACGAGGCTCTGATCCGCGGGTCGATACCCGTACTGAACATGTGGTGTGCCCACACCCCGAACGAGAGCACGCCAATCGCGAGCGTGGAGTAGACGACGAACTTGAACCCGAACAGCTTGCGGCCCGCGAACTTCGGCAGTATCCACGATACCAACCCCATCGGTGGCAAAACCAGGATGTACACCTCGGGATGGCCGAAGAACCAGAAGAGGTGTTGCCAGAGGATCGGGGAGCCTCCATCCACGGCAAAGAACGTGGTCGCGAAGTTACGATCCAGCATCAGCATGACGAGCGCGCTTCCCAGGAGAGGGAACGCGAACAGGATGAGCGCACTCTGGGTGAGCACCGTCCAGCTGAAGATGTCAAGATTCGCCCAGTTGACACGGTCGCCGCGCTCGGTGAATATCGTCGCGATGAAATTGATCGCACCCATCGTCGCCGAGACCCCCGACAGGTGCAGGCCTAACAGCATGAGGTCCACCCCGGGGTTGACCTGTTCGGCGGACAGCGGCGTGTACATCGTCCAGGATGTCTGCGCCGGTGCGATCTCGTTGCCGGTCAACGGTGCGGTAAAGAATCCTGCCCAGATCAGCAGGGCAGCCGGCGGCAACAACCAGAATGCGATGGCGTTGATCCGTGGAAACGCCATATCGTCGGCACCGATGAGTAACGGAACGAAGTAGTTCGAAAACGCGGCGATGATCGGCGTCCCGAACAGAAACAGCATCGTGATTCCATGGCTGGTCAGCAGGCTGTTGTAGAACTGCGCCTGCATGATGTCGTACCCGGGCGCGAGCAGCTCCAGTCGCATCAGCATCACCGCCGCCCCGCCCCAGACGAAGGCGATAGTGCCGAACAGTCCGTAGAGGATGCCGATGTCCTTGTGATCGACCGTGGTGAACCAACGGATCAACCCGCTTGGCTTCTCGGCGTGACCGTGCGATGTTGCACCGCCAGTGCCTTGCCCGCCGATTGGCGTGTACGAACGAATGTCGCCGTACCGACTCACCAGGGAGAATACCCCAACCAACAGGACCCCCATGAGAACCGTCAGAGCCAGCTGTTCTCCTGCCATGCGTTCGAATCGCTCCGGGGGGTTAGAAAGGTTGCGAACGGGTCGGTTTCTGCGCTCGGTCTCAGTCCGAGGAGCCAGCCTCTGACTGGCCCTCGGTCGGCTCCTCGCTGGGTTGCTGATCGAGACCGACCTTCTCCGAGACCACGATGCCGTCCATCTCCTCAAGCTCCTTCTCGGAGTCCGAGATCACCTTGCCCGAGACGTACGTGAGCACGGTCAACGCGAGGAACGTGAGTACGAGGATCGTCATCTGAATGAGCGTCGCCGTCCGATCCTCGCCGAACGGATTCACGAAGAGAAACACCACCACGAAAAACAACATAATCCCCAGCGGGATCAGGTTGACCGTGAGGTCCAGGAGGGTGTCACGGTCGAACGTGCGTGAGTCTCGGTCCATTGGCCTGAGCTTGGTGAGAGCAATTAAGAGGTTACTGGTTGAGCAGCCTCGGGCGGGCTCACTCCGGGATCGCCGGGCGAGTGTCGACGACGAATCGGCCGGCGAGCCCACCACTGAGTCCGACGACTCCCGCGCCCAGGATGGCCCAGCCTCTGATCGTCACGGTCTGCTCGCTGCCGAGACTCGCCGCGAAGTCCAAGCCAACCACGGAGTACAACACCAGCAGGCCGGCGAGCACGAGCAACAGCCCCAAGGCCCCCAACAACGTCCAGGGGCGAGAGACGTAGCCTGCCTCGTGGACGATACCAGCGACACTGCCGATGAACAGCAGCAGACCGGCGACTGCCAGTGGATACAGCCCCTCCATCACGATGCCCACCTCGGCGACGGCCAGGCCCACCGCGACGAACACAGGCCACGCACTCACCCGCCCAGGGCGCGTGATGCCGGAGTCTTCGTCGGCTGGTTCTACCATACGACGACAACGGGGTAATCGGTCAAAATGCCGTCGGTCGTTTTCGGGCATCGCCAGCAATCCACCCACGGTGCCGCCACGGGCCGACGCCGACAGGTCAGTCATTCTCGGGCATTGCATGCCAGCTCACAGGGCGAAGGCGTACAACAGGAGGAATCCGAAGTAGACGGCAACGAGCACTGCCAGCGCTTTCAGCCGAAACAGCCGCAACGCTCCCCGCTCGGCCTCTACGGCAGCGTCGGCGGCCGCCCGCTCGTCACTGTCCAACACCCCTGGATGTGTCTGGCCGAGATGCAGCTGGAGGTACTGCGGTCTGGTGTACACTGAATCGCAATACGGACACTCGTGGTGCTCCCAGCCGGCAGGTGAGGTCACGGTACCAGTGTCATAGGAAGGGTGGGGCGCGATAGGGTTGGCTGACGATCCAGAGCGAGCTCATCGTGTAGAACACCATCACCGCGGTCAGCGCAAACTGGCTTCTGATCGCCTGCATCCGGGAGGGAAACAGATCGAAGGCCACGCCGTGAGCGACCCAGATCGCCAGGATGTGCCCGAGGAGCACCCCGGCGAGCTCGACGCCTGCGTACCAGCCCGGCAGCACGATCGCTACCGGTGCAGGGGGGCCGAGCGGCGCGCTCAGCGCACCGATGAGTGCTGGCAGTAGCTCGATGAAGTAGCCCAGATAGTGCGCAAGGTGATAGCCGGCAGCGATAGCCAGCAGAGAGGGTGCGAATCGTCTGGCGAGCGTGCCAGCCGACAGAAGCGACTCGGCCGCCAGCCTGCCGCGGGCAATCGCCACGCGATAGAGCCCGGCGAACAACCCGAATCCGGCGAGCAGCCCCACCGGGTAACAGAGCCAGGCCGGGACGCCAGCTTCGACCAGTGGCGTGAGCAGGCCTGCCCAGGCCGGCGTCGCGACGAGCCCGTCGTAGCTCGTCACCCACAGGAGCGCCAGGATGAATGCCACGTCGGAACCGTCACGGACGAGCGTGGGGTCCTGGAGCCCCGCTCCTGGCAGTCGAAATCGAAGGCCTCCCGTCGCATTCCGAGCCAGTGGTGCGACCGCGCCGTAGTATCGAAACGCCTTGGAGAGCGGGTCGATGCGACCGAAGTAACGGTCGCCACCGAAGTACGTCGCGCCGACCAGCGCGAGGATACCGTAGGCCGTCACGACCGACGCGAGCAGTCGAGGGTCGTCCGCCAGCGGGCTCACCACCTCGATCCAGATGAGCACGACCAGCCCCGCTACGGCAGGCCAGGCCCCGAGACGCTCGGGGTAGGGGCGATCGAACGAGGGCAGCCACCCGGCGATGGTGCGATACGGATTCACCGCGGGCCAGCTGTTCCCGAGCGTGTACGTCATGATTGTAAAGCCAGCCCACCAGCCGACCCAGACGAGCAACACTCCTGCGTTCGTCACCCCGGCCGGCGGGCCCACCAACCCCACGACGATGATGAGCCCGAGCCCTATCACCCCGAGCGCCCCGCCGGCAGCCGTTCCCCACCCGGACAGTCCCTCCGGCGTGGTGATGGTTCGGTGATAGGCCGCAACTCGGCGGACGAACGCCCGATCCGTCGCGAACGAGGCCAACAGGAAGGACGCGCCGACCACACCACCACCGGTCGCGAGAAACAGCCAGGCCGGAACCGCGGCCGCCCGCGATGCCCCGGCTCTGAGACTACCCCCGTGGGCGTGTGCACTCCCGACTGCGACCAGCGATACCGATGTTAGAACGAGCGCCACGCGGAGTGCGCCTCGCCAGCGGGCCCGGCTCATCCGCTCAGCCGTACCCGTCCCGAGCGTGCTGGCCGCGGATGACCTCCACGGCGTTCACCCAACGACGGCACCCACGTACAGTACGACCACCATGAACACCCACACGACATCGACGAAATGCCAGTACATCGACACCGTCGACACCGAGGTGTGCCGGCTCGAGTCGTACTGGCCGAACAGCCCCCGCACGAAGAGGATCGCCAGCAACACGGCACCGAGCGAGACGTGGAGCCCGTGGAGCCCGGTCAGGCCGTAGAAGGCCGAAGCGTAGGCCCCCTGCGTGATCGTGAATCCTTCGTGGACGATGAACTCGTAGTACTCGTAGATCTGGCCGCCAAGGAACACGGAGCCCAATACGAGTGTCACACCGAGCAGCCCGATGAATCGGCGTCGGTCGTCGTTCACCAGCGCCACGTGGGCGTAGTGAAGGGTGAAACTCGAGATGATCAACAGCGCCGTGTTGATGATGACGAGACTGCCGAAGATGTTCCCCGAGACGACCAGCTCGGGCAGTTCGCTCCAGGCGTCTGCGCGGATGAAAAAGTAGTACACGAAGCCTGCGCCGAACGTGGCGATCTCGCTGCCGAGGAACAGCAACATCGCGAATCGTAGCGAGTTGCCACCGCCAGCGCCGTCCCAGAACGCCTTGACGAAGGCGTGATACACCCAGCCGTACAGCCCGATCAGAAACACCCCGACGCCGGCGATGGCTGCCGCAGGCCCGTACAGCGCCGGCACCAGGGCGCCGTCGCCCCGCGAGAGCACGAACAGTCCCACCCCAACATAGATGACGGCCGCACCGATGGCGGTGATGAATGGCCACCAGGAGGCCTCGCCGAACCCACGGGGCCAATCCTCGACTGCGGGGAGATGATGGCCCTGCCCGCCCTCCTCAGATTCGTGGCTCATGGCTCGCGTAGAGAGTGGGCGGTCAAAAAAGCTCCTAATCAGGGGGGTGCTGGGCCTCGACTGGCTCGTTCTCGGCTCTCAGTGACACGGTCGAGATTCCACGATCGCCCGTGCCGCCCCACTCAGGCCTCAGCTTCGGGCTCCTGTTCGTCGAGATACTCTTGGAACTCCTGGTCGGATACCACGTCTATCTGTCCAAGCATACCGGAGTGGCCGACCCCACAGTACTCCGCACAGTACAGCTGGTAGGACCCCTCCTCGTAGGTCGTCGTCTTGATCGTGTTGTACTGCCCCGGGAAGGCGTCCTGTTTCAGCCCGAGATCGGGTGCGTGGAAGGCGTGGAGCCAATCGGTGGAGGTGATGTAGAAGTACACCGGCCGGTCCGACGGTATCTTCAATGCATCACCAGCCGCGCTCGTGCCCGTGACCGTCCCATCCTCGGTCTGGTAGTTGTACGTCCAGTAGTATTTGACCGCGACGATCTCGATCTCGACCGCATCGGTCTCGTTGACGGTCGGACCGTAGGCACCGTCGTACTCGAAGCTCGTCGAGGAGGCGGGAGCGTCGGGATTCGTCGCCGCCGTGACACCGCCGACCGCCGTCACGCCCAGCACCTGGAAGGACGCGAACCCGACGAACAGCAGGATGATAGCCGTCGCCACCGTCCAGGTGATCTCCAGGCGCCGGTTCTCCTGGGTGGGCTGGGCCTGCTCGACGTTGTCCGCACGATAGCGAACGACCGTATAGATGAGAATCGCCTCAACCAACACCGTGATTGGGATTGCTACGATGAGCAAGTCGGTATTCAGCCCACCGATGAGCTCCGTGTTCACCGACGTCTGTGCCGCGACCGGTGTCGCGAGCATCGCGAGCACCACGGTGGCCCCCAGAGAGCCGGCGAGCAGGCGGCGGAAATTCATGCAGAACAGTTCGCAGCTAGGGCACAAGTAATTGCCGACTTCAGCAGTCCGGGCGGGCTAGAAGCGACGAACGTGACCCAACAATTCGCGCCCTCTAAGTGAGGTCACCCGCTAGAGAGGGTATGCAGCGGCCAAGTTTCACGCAACTGCTCGCCGGAACGACAGTGGGTGTCTATCTGTTGCTGGCGGTCGGAGCGACGGCCGCGCTGGGAGATGCCGCGGCGGTGTGTGGTGGGTGGCCTTTGTGTGCCCCCGCCGATGGCCTCTCGACGGCATACGGGATCGCCGTCGGTCACCGGCTTCTGGCAGCGCTGGTGGGTGTGGGTGTGCTCGCCACGCTGGTGATGGCCTTTCGCCGGAACGCGACGCGACGAGTCACGCTGACGATCGCCATCGCGACACTGCTGTACCCGTTGCAGATCGCGGGTGGCGCGCTTGTCGCGACGATGGGCGCCCCGCGGGCGCTGTCGGCCGGGCATCTCCTGCTCGCGGTCGGCATCTTCGGGGCACTCGTAGCGGGGCTGGCCTGGCAACTCGAACACGAGACCGGCAGTGACGACCGGCCAGTGCACGATGGTACGTCGTTAGGCCCCGAGATATCGAGTATGGAGCCACAGGACCGGGTCGACGTACCGACCCCCGGGCTCCTCGCTATTGGCGGCGCGTACTTCGATCTGATGAAGCCGCGGCTGATGTGGCTGCTCAGCCTGGTCGCCGCCGCAGGGATGGCACTCGCGGCCGGCCCCGCGCTGGACCTCGAGACGGTCCTGTTCACGCTGAGCGGCGGCGTCCTCGCCATCGGCGCCAGTGGCACGTTCAACCACCTGCTCGAGCGTGACATCGACCGCCGTATGAACCGGACGAGCGACCGACCGCTCGCGACGGATTTGGTCTCCGTACGGAACGCGTCGGTGTTCGGCCTTGGGCTGGGTGGGCTCTCACTGCTGGCTTTCTGGCAGATCAACCTGCTGGCGGTGGGGCTGGGCCTCACGGCGATCGTGTTCTACTCGATCGTCTACACACTGATCCTCAAGCCCAACACGGTCCAGAACACGGTGCTCGGCGGGGCGGCGGGTGCCCTGCCGGCGCTGATCGGCTGGGTGGCCGTCACCGGCGAGATCGGAGTTGCAGGCGTCGGGCTCGCGGCGATCGTCTTCCTGTGGACACCCGCACACTTCTACAATCTCGCGTTGGCATATCGAGACGACTACGAGCGCGGTGGCTTCCCGATGATGCCGGTCGTGAGAGGCGAGACGGTGACCCGGAAACACATCCTCTACTATCTCGGCGCGACGCTCGTCGGGGCGGCGACGCTCGGTGTGCTCCCGGTGCTCGGATGGGTGTATGCGCTGACGACGGTCCTGTTCGGCGCCATCTTCCTCTATGCGGTGTTCCGGCTGCATCATCAACAGACCGAAGCTGCCGCCTTTCGTGCCTTTCACGCGTCGAACGCCTATCTAGGAATGTTACTGGTCGCGATCGTCGTGGACTCGCTGGCCATCTGACCCATGACGACACGACAGCAGCCCGCTAGACACGGGCAACCGTCCTCCGGGGGCGGTGAGGTGTCTCGATGACGGTCACAGACGATCGCCGCAGGCTGCTGGGGTCCTCCCGGCAGTGGGTGGCCGGTGCTGCGATCCTCAACCTCCAGCTGCTGGTCGTCCTGGTGTATCTTGCCATCGTCGAGCCGCGGGTGACCCGGCCGCTATACTATCTCTACCCGTTCATCTGGATCAACGTCGGGGGCTGGGCCGTCTGGCGGACGACGGTCGAGCACCGCTCTGTCAGGGGCCGCCGGATCGGGCTGCTGGTCGGTGTCCTGTACTTCCTGGTGCTGGGATACACCGGGGGGCTCTACGGCCTCGGCGGCGGACAGGGCCAGGGGCTACGTGTCGTCCTGGCGGCGCTGCCGCCTGGCTGGGCCCCCGCGCTCATCTACGGCGGTGACTCGATTCAGCTGGCGATCCTCCCGTTCAAGCTGGTCGGCTATCTCGCACTCGCGTATCTGGTGTATGCCACGGTCGCCGACGCGGCAGCCGGACTCGTCGGCGGTATCCTCGGGCTGTTCTCCTGTGTCTCGTGCACGCTCCCGGTGATCGCCGGGGTGCTGTCGGGATTCGTCGGTGGGGGCGGCGCACTGGTCACGGCAGCCTACGGTCAGTCGTATCCGCTCTCGACGCTGATCTTCGTGGTGACGGTCGGCCTGCTCGTCTGGCGACCGACCATCTCGGAGGGGCCGATGTTGGCCGGCCGCCTGGGCGAACGGAACTAATCCTGGCGCTCGACGGTCAGCTCTGCTCGGGGGACGGCCATCCGGAACGTCGGGACAACCTCGCGTTCCATCTCGACGGCGTCTTTCTTGCGGAGACTCGCGAGCGCGTCGCGGACGGCATCCACGTCTGTCTCTAGGTCCGTCTCTGACCGGATTGCCTGGAGTGCCGCGACGACGCTGATGTGGGGCTCGTCGTGGTCCGGCAGCGTCTCACAGAGCTCGTATGCCGGGCTCTCGACGCGAATCCCGGCCGGCCCGGCGCCGTCCTCGCCGGGTTCGATTCCAGGGGCTGCGTCGACGAGTGTGGCTGCCTCGGGCGTCGCCCGGATCAGGCTCTGCTCGTCACGGAAGTAGTGTTCTTTGAGTGTCCCCTCGAGATACTGATGGACCTCACTGCCACTGTCGAGCCCCCAGCGCTCCTGGAGCTCCCCGTTCTTCGTGGGCTGTAATTTGACGATGTCGGCGAGCCGGTCGCGATCCTCGTCTGATAGGGTCATAGACACCACTGGACGTGGGGGGGTAATCTTCATTTTGTGATGGCCGCCCCACGCGTCGACGCCGCCTCGCCCGGCGCCGGCGAAGAGATGCGTTTTTGCACTGCTATGGTCGATTGATGCCATGCCATTCGTGACGCGACTCACACTGCAATCGGGCGACCGTGATAGTCTCGAGCGCGTTGCCTCCAAGATCAAACGGCTAGCGAGCACCAAAGGCGTCGAGATGCGAGGGCCGAATCCGGAGCCACTCGAGGAACGCCGGGTCCCGCTCCAGAAACGCCTCGATGCCACGGGCGAGGCGTACGACCCCTGGCAGTACACCATCTACGTGCGGACGATCGTGATCGTCGGCTACGATGCGTTCGCCCGCGAGGTCGCCGGCGAGTCCTACCCGCCGGATATCCACCTGGAGGCGGATATCGAGCAGGTGCGTGGCTGAGCGGGAGCGTGCCGATGCCGCGGCAACACTTTGAGCTCCCCCCTCGCAGGCCAGGCATGAACACCGACATGCCGACAGACGAGCGACTGGTCAGTCTCCGCCGGGCGTTCCACCGGTATCCCGAGACGGCCTGGACGGAGTTCTGGACGACCGCTCGGATCGTCGAAGAGATCAGAGCGATCGGCGTCGAGACGGTTCTCGTCGGCGAACGGGTGCTCGACAGCGATCTGCGGATGAGCGTCCCAGAGGAGCCGACCCTGGCGAGGGCTCGCGAGCGGGCGGTGGACCGCGGCGTCGACGGGGAGCTACTCGACGCGCTCGAGGGTGGACACACGGGCTGTGTCGCCGTGCTTCGTCGTGGCGATGGCCCGACAATCGGCCTGCGGGTCGATATCGACGCGTTGCCCCAGCGCGAGGCGACCGCCGAGAGCCACGAGCCCGCCGCGGAGGGGTTCGCCTCGGAGCGTCCGGGACGGATGCACGCCTGCGGCCACGACGCCCACGCGACGATCGGCATCGGCGTCCTCGAGACGATCGCACAGAGCGAGTTCCAGGGCACGCTCAAGCTGTTCTTCCAGCCGGCCGAGGAGGTGATCGGCGGCGGCCGCGCGATGGCCGCCGGCGAGCCAATGGCCGATATCGACCACCTGCTCTCGCTTCACGTCGGCCTCGATAATCCGACCGGCACGGTCGTTGCGGGCATCGATGGGTTTCTGGCCGTCGCGCAGTTCCGCGTGGAGTTCAGCGGGCAGCCCGCCCACGCCGGGGGGCATCCCGCCGCCGGGGCGCACGCGATCGCAGCGGCCGCCAGCGCCACCCAACAGCTCCAGGCGCTCCCCCGGCACGCCGATGGAGCGACCCGGGTGAACGTCGGCCGGATCGAGGGCGGGACGGCGACGAACATCATCCCCGAGTCCTGTCGTCTCGAGTTCGAGCTACGTGGTGAGACCACGGCAGTACGCGACCGAATGCTCGACCGCGCGACGGCGATACTCGAGGGAGCCGCGACGAGCCACGACTGTGGGGTCGAGTGGGCGGTCGCCGGCAAGGCACCTTCGGCGACCAGCGACGACTCACTCGTAGATGTCGTCGCAGGCGTCGCAGAGGCGGTCCCCACCGTCGAGACGGTGCGCCGGCGCGGCACACTCGGCGGCAGCGAGGACGCAACCTATCTGATGGAGGCTGTCCAGGCAGCCGGCGGTGACGCCAGCTACGTGGGTATCGGCACCGACCATCCGGGCGGCCACCACACGGCGACGTTCGACGTCGACGAGGCCTCACTCGCGATCGGCGTCGAGACGATCTCGCGGAGCATTCTCGCCCTCGACGGGCGCTAGCGGGCCCGAACCGGCGTTAGTACTTGCCGAGCTGGCCGTCGGCACGTGCCTTGCGGCTGAGCACCCCGAACAGGAGGTAGCCAACGACGAGATAGCCGACAGCCGTCCCGGCCAGCAGTGCCAGATCACCGGTCGGTAGCTCCCAGAGCCGTGTCCCCTGGCCCATCCCCTCTCTGAGTAGGTCCGCCCCCAGCGCCAGCGGCAGCAACTTCAACAGCGGCGCCTGGTCGACGGGGGCCGCCACGAGCCCCAGAAACGAGAACTGCACCAGCTGAAAGATGTTCTCGACCCGTTTGAACACCAGGGCGAGCCCGCCCAGGATGTAGCCGATGCCCACCGCCGAACAGACGGCCAACAGCCCGACGGGCAGGACCACCAGCGGGTCGAGTACCAACCGCTCGCCCGTCGTCAGCAACATTGCGCCCAGCAAGAGTCCGCCGAATACGAACGCCACCAACAGGTTGACAACCGTCTTGATCGTGACGACACGGCCGAATCCCAGCGGCGACATGTACAGCTGCTCGAGCGTCCCCCACTGGGCCTCGCGGATCAGCTCCCAGGAGAGATCGGAGTAGGCCACCGTCGCCGTCAGGATCAGAAAGAAACCGACGATGATCCCCGTCAGCGAGTCGTTCAGCGCCTGCGGGGCGACCTCTCGGCCGCCGAAAAACAGCAACGCGAAGAAGATGTAGATCGTCACCAGGTTCGTCACGGTGTTGAACGCGTACCGAACTCGCAGTATCAGTGACTTGTACGCGACCGCCCGCGCGAGAGCGATCGTCGGCCCGAGCCCGGCCGTGCTCATCTGTCTGCCCCCGACGCGACGGGCCGACGCTGCCCCCTGTCATCGCCATCGGTGAGCTGCAAGAACGCCTGCTCGAGGTCGGGCTCCATCGCAGCAATCGTCACCACCTCGAGATCGGCCGCCTGGAGCGTATCGCTCAGCTCGTAGAACGACCCATCGGGGATCGCACAGGCGAAGCTGGTCGTCTCACCGCCTCCACTCAGCTCCGTCGGGGAGACCCAGGTGTCTGCCAGCCGGCGCCGGACGGTCGAGGGGGCCCCTTCGACGCTGATACGGTAGTCGCGAGATCGGAACACGTCGATCAGCTTCTCGACGGGGTCATCGGCGACGATGCGGCCGTCGTTCATGATGATGACCCGATCACAGACCGACTGGACCACGTCCATATCGTGACTGGATAGCACGACGGTGCGGCCTTCCTCCTCGGCCAGTGACCGGATCCGTCGCCGCAAGGCGCGTGTCGCCTCGACATCGAGCCCCAGAGTCGGTTCGTCGAGAAAGACGACCGGCGTCTCTCTGGCCAGCGTCGCCGCGAGCGCGACCTTCTGTTTCATCCCGCGCGAGAAGTCGTTCAACGAGTCGTCCGCGCGGTCGGCCAGCCCGAGCGTCTCCAGCAGCCGGTCGTGGTAGGCCGCCCGCTCGTCCGTCTGTGTCAGCCCCTGGAGTGAGGCGAAAAATCGCAGGTTCTCACGCGGCGTCAGCCGCCAGTAGACGTTTCTGGCACCCTCCAACATCGCCCCGACGTGGCGGTATGCCTCGTCGGGTGCCGCGACGACGTCCACCCCCAACACCGAGACCGCTCCCTCGGTCGGCAGGACGAGTCCGAGTGCCGATTTCAACGCCGTCGTCTTGCCGGCACCGTTCGGCCCTAACAGGCCGACGACCGATCGCTGGGGTATCTCGATCGAGACGCCCTCCAGCGCGGTGATGGCAGAGGACCCCGACCCGTATCGTTTGGATAGATCGCGGATGGAGACCGCCGGAGTCTCCCCCGAGACGTCCCCGTTCGGCACGACCGATTCCGGCTGCCCGTTGCGGTTCACTAGAGTACGTAGGGGGGTGAGTCGTTTACGAGTGCCGGTGCGGACAGGGCCTCGCGGCGGTCAGTCGGTCGTCTGGAATCGATGTGTCGTCTCGACGAGGGGGTGATGGGCGTAGTCGACCTCCTCGATGTCGGCGATGGAGTCGAGCTCCTCTTTGCGTGCCGTCTCGGCCATCCCCAACGAGACCGACTCGTCGAGGACGATCAGGTACGCGTCCATCTCGGTGATCTCCAGCCGCTGGGCAGCTTTGACACGATGATGCCCGTCGGCGAGCAGGAGCTGGCTGCGAGCCTCGTCGGTGCGAGGGTTGTCGATCACAACCAACGGCTCGGCGAGCCCGTTCTCGAGCTCGTAGGCGCGGCCCTCGAGCTCGTCGGAGTAGACCCGCGACTGGGTGGGGATGAGCCGCGCGAGCTCGACCTCACGGCGCTCCTCGCGTGCACGGATGCCGTGGATGTTCTGGAGGGTCTCTTTGAGCTTGCCCACCTTCTCTGGTGTCGCCCGCTCGATCTGTGAGCGTATCACGTCGGCGTTCGTGATGATACCCACCAGATTGCCGGCGTCGTCGACGGTCGGGAGCTTCTGGATGCCCGACCTGAGGATGACGCGGGCCGCGTCGTTGATTCGCATGGCCGGATGGGCCACCAGGATATCCGTCGACATCACCGTGAAGATGGGATCTTGGTCGTCTGCTAACAGCAGATCGCGTGCCGACACGAACCCCTCGACACGGCGACCGTTGGTCACCGGAAACCCCCCGTGGCCCTCGGCCTCGGCGATGCGAGCGGCGACTTCGGCGACGTTCTCGTCACCCGAAACGGTCGTGACTTCCTGAGTCATGTAATCACGCACCCGTGGCTTTTCCTCCCGGTCCATTGTCAGAGGCTGGCGTGCGGCGCTCAAAAAGCCCGCGCCATGTTCAGGCTGTCCCGTCGTCTCGACCCACGAGCGGCAGCCTCGCAGTCAGGGGCCATCGGGGTGGTGATCTCGCCGTGCCGGCCGCTCAGCAAGGTCCTCGATGCTCAGGAAGCGCTCGTCTTCGAACGCCCCCGCCGGGCGTGGCAGTGGTCGGGTGTCCAACGCCTCGAAGAACCGGGCGCTGACGGCCTCTCGAATCATCGCCCCGGTCTCCTCGTCGTCCGGTTCGACGAGCATGCCGATCGGGAGCTGCGCACCAGCCATGTTCGCGTGGCCACCGGCACTGCCGACCTGGTCGAACGCATCGCGAAGCGTCTCCCCGATGTCGATATCGCCGTCGCAGGTCCGGGCTGAGCCGTAGACGGTGTCGCCGACGTAGCCGAACACGAACGTCGTCGTCACCCCGTCCATCGTCAACAGCCTGTCGGCAGCCTGGGCGAGCGCGTCCCGCTCGACACCCTCACCGACGAACGTCGCCAGCGTCTGCCCTCTGACGACAGCGCCATCGATCGCCTGGCCGATGGTATCGAGCGTCTGTGTCGAGACCGCCTGGTGTTCGACGGTCTGGAGCTTGTCGGGATCCGAGAGCGGATAGAGGTAGCTCGCCGCGTCCAGATCGCTCCAGGAGACCCCGCGGGTGAAATCGTCAGTATCGACGCGAATGCCGAACAGCAGCCCCGTCGCCAGCGCCTCCGGGGGGTCGGGCTCGAGCCGCCGGAGATGGTCGGTCAGCAGCGTCGACGTCGCTCCGGCGTCGGTCCTGAGATCGGCGTAGGGGGCGTCGACCGGCTCACGCGGCGGGTGGTGGTCCAGTACCATGTCGACCTGGGTCTCCGGTGGGAGCCCGTCGTTGACACCTGGTCGGGCGTGATCGACCAGCGCGATCGATCCAAACGCCGAGAGATCTGTATCGGGGCGGAGCTTCCGTAGCTCGTAGCCCAGGAGATTGACGAACGCGAGGTTCTCCTGATGGCTGATCCGGCCGTAGTAGCAGGCCTCGGCTTCGAGCCCTGCTATCTCGGCCAGGCGACACAGGGCGATCGCAGAGCCGATCGCGTCGGGATCTGGATTGTCGTGGGTGACGATAGCCAGGGGCCCCTCGAGTGAGCGCAGGCGCCGCTGGAGCCGTCGTGTGGGCCGCCCTGCTGGCCCGATGCTGGGCTCGAGGCTCTCGTAGACCGCGCTGCCGGTGTCGACGACGCGATCGACCAGCGTGCCGAGCGCGGCCCGGTCGTCGGCGGACGCATCGTGGCCAGCGTAGGCCAGGCAGAACTGCTCTGGGTAGGCTTCGGCCGCCAGACGAGCGAGAGCCAGATTGCGCGCGGGCAGCTCCCCGCCGATGATCACCGAGGAGACGTCGTCGACGACCCCCTGAATCGACGACGCATCCTCGAACGAGACCGTCGCCGCGTCGATCCCACGGTCGCGGACCGCGCTCACCCGCTGGGCACTGTCCGATACCACGAACACATTGCCAGGCCGGCCGGCGAGTCGGCCGGCAAGCTGGCGGCCGACGCTTCCACACCCGACGACGAGGCGAGTGCTCATGGGACAGCTACCAGCGGAAGCCGCATAATCTCACCGTGCCCGGGAGGCACGGCTCAGACCAGGGCCGCGGCGGCGTCGAACGCCGGCCCGTTGAGGATTGCGAATGCAGGCAGCAGTAACACCGTCAGGACGCCCGCCGTGACCACGGCCGCGTAGATGCCTGCCGGATAGCCCTGCTCGTCGATCCCCTCGAGATTGCCGTTCGGCGCCTCGAGCCACATCGCCTTGACGACACGTGTGTAGTAGAACAGCGACAGTGCGCTGTTGACGGCCAGGATCGCCCCGAGCCACCAGACGCCCGCGCCGACGGTCCCGACGATGAGAAACAGCTTCGACAGAAATCCACCGCCGATGGGCAGCCCAGCAAGCGAGAACATGAACACCGTCATCGCGACAGCAGCCACGGGGGTCTTCGTCGCCAGCCCGTTGTAGTCCTCGAACCGACGGCCGAGTCCCCAGTACTCCCCCATCGCGACGAACAGGAACGCACCCGTGTTCATGATGCCGTACACGAGCATGTGCATCATACCAGCGCCGAAGACCACGGCCTGGTCGCCCACGCCGGTCAGTGCCGCCAGCCCGATGAGGATGTAGCCGGCGTGACCGATCGAGGAGTAGGCTAGCATCCGTTTGACCGTCTCCTGCGTAGCCGCCGCGAAGTTGCCCAGCGTCATCGTCACCACGGCGAGAACCTGGAACAGCAGCACCCAGTCGATCGTCGATGCCACCGCACTGATCGGGAAGGCGACGACGAAAACACGATAGAGCACGACGAACCCCGCGGCTTTCGATGCCGAGGAGACGAACGCGCTGACCGGCGCCGGCGCACCCTCGTAGGCCTCGGGGGCCCAGAAGTGAGCGGGCGCCGAGGCGGTCTTGAACGCAAAGCCGATAGTGATCATGAGAATACCCACGCCCAGAAGCCCCGCCAGTGAGGTATCGCCGACAGCGGCGGCCACGCCCGCGAGATCTAACACGCCGGTCACTCCGTAGACCAGCGAAATACCGTAGGCGAAGATCGCCGACGCGAGCGCCCCGATGAGGAAGTACTTCAGCCCCGCCTCGACGCTCCCGCGGTCGGTCTTGAGAAACGCTACCAGGCCGTAGGAGGGCAGCGATGCCAGCTCCAGGGCGACGAACACCGTCGCGAGCGACCCGGCCGTCGCCATCAGGCTCATACCGAGCGTCGCCAGCAACACGAGCATGTAGTACTCCGCCTGGTTCGGCCGGTCGGCCAGGTAGTCGACCGACGCGACACAGACCAGTGAGGCCACGGTGGTGAAGATGATGGTGAACAGCAAGGCCATCCCATCGACGACGAGCTGGCCCCCGTAGAGCGTGATCGCACCATCGGTCTGGCCCACGCCGGCGAACAGGTAGATGACCGACAGGATCGCCGCCGTCACCGTGCCGAGCGTGGCCACGCCGGCTAACAGCTGGTTGTTCGACCCCTTTGGGTCGATGCTGTCGACGACGAACAGTAACAGCGCGAACACGGCCAGCACGATCACCGGGGCCATCGCGGCCCAGTCGGGTGTGATCGCCATCTAGGCACCACCCCTGTAGCTCTGGACGACCTCGCCCATCTCGATGACGGGGTTGATCGCGTTCTGGATCATGTCGAAGAAGATGTCGTTCGGGAAGGTACCCAACGCGACGATCAGCACGATCAACGTCACCAGCGGCACGACGTCGTGACGGGCGGCCAGTGAGATGGCCTCCTCACCGTCGAACTCGAACGGGCCGAACAGCGCTCGCTGCATCGCCCACAGCAGATAGCCCGCGACGATGACGATTCCGAACATCGCGATGACGGTCATCACGGCCATCCCGTCGTTGGGGATCACCTCCGACTGGAACGACCCGACGAAGATGAAGAACTCCGCGGCGAACCCGGCCATCAGCGGCAGGCCCGCATAGCCGAATGCACCGGCCAGGAACGCTCCGACCGTGACCGGCATCCGGTCGGCGAGCCCCGACATGTCCTCTATCATCCGCGTGTGGGTGACGTTGTAGATCACGCCAACCGAGGCGAACATCAGCCCCGAGATCAACCCGTGGGCGACCATCTGGAACGTCGCCCCACCGAACCCGTAGGTGGTGTAGGCCACCAACCCGAGAATGACGTACCCCATCGACGAGACCGAGGAGTACGCGACGATCCGTTTGAGATCGGTCTGGGCGAGTGCCAACATCGCCCCATAGATGACCGACACCACGGCCACCGCCGCGATGCCGACTGCCAGCTCTCGAGCGACGCCCGGGAGCATCGTGAAGTTGTATCGCAACAGGGCGTACGTGCCCATCTTCAGCAACACGCCGGCCAGTAGCACCGAGATCGGCGTCGGGGCCTCGACGTGTGCGTCGGGCAGCCAGGTGTGGAACGGGACGATCGGCACCTTCACACCGAACCCGACGAACATGGCCGCAAACGAGAGCAACACCAGCGTCTCCGGCCCGATCGGGCCGAGTGCGCCCAGCTCGCCGGCACGCAACGCCGCCGTGATCGCGGGCAGGCCCAGCGAGGAGATGCTGTCCCCGAGCCCGAACACCAGCCCGAAGAAGCCGATAAACATCACCAGCGACGCGATGTTCGTGTAGACGAAGAACTTGATCGCGGCGTACTTGCGCCGTGGGCCACCCCAGATGCCGATCAGGAAGTACATCGGGATCAGCACGCCTTCCCAGAAAATGAACCAGACGAAAAAGTCCAGCGTGCTGAACACGCCGAGAACGGCCGCCTGCATCACCAGTATCATCCCGTAGAACTGGCTCTCTCTGGTGTCGATCGGTGTCCAGGAGGCCAGAATCGCCAGGGGCACAAGTATCGTCGTCAGCAACACCAACGGCATCGACACGCCGTCGAGCCCGACGTGCCAGTGGATGGTGTAAGGCCCCAGCTGGATCCACTCGACCATCGTCTCGAAAGCGATGGTGCCCGACCCGGGCATCAGTGCGTTGCCCGTGCCATCGAAGATGGCGTACATGTACAGCGACAGCCCGAACGGCAGCGCCGAGATGGCCAGGGTGGCCTTCGGCGCGAGGCTGTCGGGCAGGAAGAACACGACGAGCGCCCCGACCAGACTCAGCGCCACCAGCAGTTCGACCAGCATTCAGAACCAGCCTCCGGTCGCACCGAACGCGACCAGCAGGACGACCAGGCCGAACGCCACCAGCGCGGCGTAGTTCGAGACGATACCGCTCTGTAGCCGGCGGAGTCGGTCGCCCGAGAACAGCGATATCGAGGAGACGAAGTTGACGCTGCCGTCGATGCCACCCTCGTCGAAGCGCCGGGCGGCCCGGGCGACGCCCAGTGTCAGCCCTCGTGCGAGCCAGACCTGATACTCGTCTTGATAGTAGTTGTTGAACGGCAGGTCACGAAGCCGGCCCAGTCGCTCCACGTGACGCACGGGCGAAGGGCCACGATAGAGCACGACCGCGAGCGTCGCGCCGCCGACCGCCAAGCCGAGCGACAGCGCCGCCGATCCCAACAGCGTGAGGGTCTCGCCGCCGATGTAAGCTGGCTCCAGACCGGCCTGACTCTTCAGCAGCTCCTCGTAGTGATGGAAGCCGAGGAACGCCGCGTTGGCCGACTCGGCATCGAGAAAGTCGTGCAGAAAGTCGATGTTCGCGCCGGTCAGCTTCTTCACCGGGACGAGATTGATCGCGCCACCGACGGCCGCGAGGACGCCCAGCACCGCCAGGGGCCCCGTGACGGTCCAGCCCACACCGTGAGGCGATCGCGCGTCATCCGACCGCGGCTCGCCGTGGAACGTCAACAGCACCATCCGGAACGTGTAGAAGCCGGTGAAAAACACCGCGATCAGCCCCATCGCCCACGCACCGAGCAACAGCGGGCTCCCCAGCCCGTGTATCAGTGCCTCGTAGAGCACCTCGTCTTTCGACCAGAACCCCGAGAACGGCACGATGCCGGCGAGTGCGAGCGACCCAGCCAGGAACGCGGCGTAGGTCACCGGCATACGGTCTTTCAGCCCGCCCATCTCCCACATGTCCTCGTTGTGATGCATCGCGATGATCACCGCCCCCGCCCCCAGGAACAGCAGCGCTTTGAACACCGCGTGGGTCGTCAGGTGGAACACACCCGCGATGTACCCGCCGGTGCCCAGCGCGAGCATGATGTAGCCGTACTGGCTGATCGTCGAGTAGGCCAACACCTGCTTGATCTCCAGCTTGACCGCACCCATCGTCGCCGCGAACAGCGCCGTGAATCCGCCGACGAAGGCTATGACGGCCAGTGCTGTCGGCGAGACCGCGTAGAACCCGTACATCCGCGCGACCAGGTAGACGCCCGCGGCCACCATCGTCGCGGCGTGAATCAGTGCCGAAACCGGCGTGGGACCCTCCATCGCGTCTGGCAACCAGGTATGAAACGGGAACTGCGCGGACTTGCCCATCACGCCACCCAGCACCAACAGCCCGACCACACTGAACCAGGCCTGTGTGTCCAGCCCGAAGTACGTCTGGACGGTCGCCTCCCCGAGCAGCGCCTGCTCGGCGAGATGTGGGAACCCCTCGCTCCCGACGAATCCGGCGGTGCCGAAGGTCGCGAACACGGCGATCACACCGATCAGGAAGAAGTAATCGCCAAACCGTGTGACCAGAAACGCCTTTTTGGCAGCCGAGGCCGGCCCCGGGCGCCGGAACCAGAACCCGATGAGGAGGTACGACGCGAGCCCGACGAGCTCGAAGAACATGAACGCCATCAGCAGGTTGTCGCTCATGACGAACGCCAGCATCGATGCCGAGAAGAAGCCCAGCTCGGCGTAGTAGCGGGCCAACCCGGTCTCACCCTCCTCGTTCATGTAGCCCAGCGAGAACACGTGCACCATCAGCGAGATCAACGAGACGATCACGAGCATCAGTGCCGACAGCTGGTCGACGAGGATGCCGAAGTGCAGATCGAAGGTCCCCTGCCCGATCGCCCAGTCGTACAGAATCTGGTGACTGATCCCCGGCGTCCCGATAACGCCCAGCACGGAGAGCAACGCACCGACCGACAGCCCGAGCGTGCCAGTCATCGCGGCGATGCCAACCAGCGCGCCGCCCTTGGGGAGCCGTCTGCCAGCGACGAGCGCGATCAGGAACGATAGGAACGGCAGTGCGACGATTGCCGGTACGAGTGCGAACAGTCCCTCAGCCACGGATTACCACCTCATCGTCGTCGCTCGGGTGACGTCGACGTCGTCGAAGTTGCGATAGAGAACCAGGATGATGCCGATCCCGATGGCGACCTCCGCGGCCGCGAGCGCCATGGTGAACAGGCTGAACACCTGCCCGGTCAGGTTGCCATGCATATACGAGAACGCGACTAGGTTGATGTTCGCCGCGTTCAACATCAGCTCGACACTCATCAAGAAGAACAGCGCATTCCGTCGGGTCAGGATGCCGAACAGCCCGATACAGAACAGCGCCGCCGACAGCACCAGGTAGTACGACGTTGCGACGGCCATCAGCGCTCCTCCTCCGCTGGCGAGCCACCGTCTGCCATCGCGAGAGGGTCGCCCGTCTGCTCCTCCTCGTCCTCACGTGACCCAAGCATCACGGCGGCATCCAGCGCCGCGTCTAACACCAGCGCGATTACGAGAAACGTGATCAGAAACCCCTCGCTCTCGAAGGCCCCACCCTCGAGGTCGAACATCGCATAGCCGATCGATGCCGTGATCGACCCCTCGCCGGCGAACCCGACCGGTGTGCCCAGGTCTGCGGTCAGAAACACCGCCGACAGCACCACGAACAGCCCGACGGCGAGGAGGCCGACCACCTGCCGGCTCGAGCGTCGAAGTCTCGGTCGCGTGGTCACGCGCGCCGCACCTCGGTCTCCAGCCCCTGCTCCCGGACCAACATCACGGCGAACGTAATCAGAATGAGGACGCCGCCCACGTAGACGAGGATCTGCATCGTCGCCAGGAACTCCGCCCGCAACATCACGTAGTGAACGGCGACGCTGGTGAGCGCAAGACCCAACAGCAGGGCCGCGTGCCAGACGTCTCGAACCAGCACGACGCCCAGGCTGCTGCCCGCTGTGACCAGCGCGAACAGCACGAACGTCATCGTCTCCAGGATGGCCATTACTGACGCGTTATTCCATGCAGGTTTCAAGCTTGCTGTTCCACCTGCCGGCGGGCGGTCCAGCCCGTTTGGCCTCCCCGCTCACCCCAGATATCTCGCAGGCAGAATTCAGCGCGCACGGCCGACCTGCCCCCCGGCGCCAAGGCCTCCGTGCCTGTTCACTGATAGTCGACTTCGCCGTCGCCCTCGCCGATCCAGGCACCACGATCCGGTTCTCGGGACGCCAGAGGGTCGATATCCTTGTACCAGGGGACGTTCTTCAGTTGCTCCATGTTGTACGCAAACTCGTCTTTCGTGTCCGCGGTGAACTCGAAGTTCTGTGTCAACAGGATCGCATCGACCGGGCAGACCTCCTCACAGAGCCGGCAGTAGATGCACTGCCCGATGTGGAGGTTGTATTGCTCGCCGTTGCGTTTGTCGTCGGTGACAATCTGGATGGTGTCGTTCGGACAGACGTTCTCACACTGGCGACACCAGATGCATCGCTCTTGGGAGAACTTGTGCACACCACGGAATCGTGGGCTTACCTCCGGGGTCGTCTCCGGGTACTCGACGGTGAACGTCTCCCCGTCGAGTGCGTGTTTCATCGTCGTTGCCATCGATTTGAGTAGTCCAATCATTGGTCTGTGTTTACGCGATCAGTCCCACGATAACGGCCGTGAGCACGAGGTTGGCGAACGATAGCACGAGCATACCCTTCCAGCCGATCTCGATCAGCTGGTCGATCCGCACCCGGGGGATCGCAGAGCGCATCCACTGGGTGAACAGATAGATCGCCAGCATCTTGATGACGAACCAGCCGATCCCGGGGATGACAGAGACACCCGCGATAGGGCTCGCCGGCCCACCCAGGAACAGCGTCGTGATGATCGCCCCGCCCAGGAAGATGTGGATGAACTCCGAGAGATAGCAGAGCACGAAGTACACCGACGAGTACTCGGTCTGCCATCCGGCGACGATCTCGGTCGGTGCCTCTGGGATATCGAACGGGTTCCGGCCAACCTCGGCGAGGTTCGCCGCCATGAACAGCAGGAACGCGAACGGGTTGACGAACGCGAACCAGGAGTTGATGCCGAGCCCGCCTACCTCGACCAGCGGTGTGGCCTGTGCCTCGACGATGCCGCTCATCTGGAGCGTGCCGGTGAACAGCACGACCGAGGCGGCGGTCAACACCAGCGGGATCTCGTAGGCGAGGTTCTGTGCCACCGCCCGCAGCCCACCCAGGAACGAGTACTTGTTGTTCGAGGAGTAGCCCGCCATCACCAGCCCGACCGACGCGATCGAGGCGACGGCGAACACGTACACCAGCCCCACCTCGGGGTCGGCAAGCTGGACGCCACTCCCCATGGGGATCACCGCGAATCCGAGCAGCGCCGAGGCGACCATGACGAACGGGCCGATGTCGTAGGCTGGTCGGTCGACGCCTTCGGGGACGATCAGCTCCTTCGAGAGCAGTCGCACAGCATCGGCGACGATGATCAACAGCCCGAACGGGCCGATACGGTTGACCGCGATACGGTCGGTGAACGCGGCGGTGATCTTCCGCTTGCCCCAGATGCCCGAAACCGCAACCAGCGTCAGAATGAACACGACGATGCCCGCTGCGACGACGAACGACAGCAGGAAGTCCTCGATGGCGCTCAGCGACCCTAGTCCCAGTAGCTCTCCCAGCGTGTCGACCGTGGTCTGGGCCACCACGGCAGACCCACCCATCAGCGATCCACCTCACCGAGGACGATATCGAGACTGCCGAGCGACGCAATCAGGTCGGGGATGTACTCGCCTTCAGACATCTCCGGGAGCGTCTGCAGGTTCGAGAAACAGGGCGAGCGGATCTTGAATCGCGCCGGGGTGTCCGTCCCATCAGCGCGCATGTAAATGCCGAGCTCGCCTTTGGCCGCCTCGACCGACCGGTAGATCTCGCTGTCGGCCTCTGGCTTCAGCGTCCGTGGGACGTTCGACTGGATCGTCCGCTCGTCGTCAGGCCACTGCTCGAGCAGCGTCACACACTGGTCGATGATCTTCGCCGACTCCTCAACCTCCTGCATCCGCACCAGCACGCGGCTGTAGTTGTCACAGCCATCCTCCGTGATGACATCCCAATCGAGCTGATCGTAGTAGCCGTAGGGGTCGTCACGACGCAGGTCGTAGTCGATGCCCGACCCACGCGCGACCGGGCCGGTCGCCCCGTAGGACTTGGCGGTCTCGGGCTCGAGCACGCCCGTGTTCACACACCGCATCTGGAAGATCTCGTTGGACGTGATCATGTCGTGGTACTCCTCGAGCCGGCCGGGAAGCTCGTCGAGGAAGTCTCTGATCTGCTCGAAGAACTCCTGTCGTGGCTCGGGGAGATCCCACGCCACACCGCCCAGACGGAGGTAGTTGAACATCAGCCGCTGGCCGGTGAGGTCTTCGAGGATGTTCTGTACGACCTCGCGATCTCTAGTCGAGTACATGAAGATCGCCGTGAAGTCGCCGTAGACGTCCAGCGCGAACGTGCCGAGCGCGAGGAAGTGACTCGCGATCCGGCAGAGCTCAGCGGACATCGTCCGGATGACCTGTGCGTACTCGGGGACATCCAGTCCGGCGAGGTCCTCGGCGGCGCGCGCATACGCCCACTCGTTGAGGATGCCGGCCGAGATGTAGTCCCAGCGGTCGGGGTACGGCATGATCTGGTGCCGGTAGGTCGACTGCTGGCACATCTGTTCCTCACAGCGGTGCAGATAACCGATGTCGGGGTCGACGTCCCCGACCTGCTCACCATCGAGCGTCGTCTTCAGGTGAAGCACGCCGTGGGTCGCTGGGTGATGTGGGCCGATGTTGACGAACATCGTATCGCTGCTCTCGCCAGCCCGATGATCCTCCTCGAGGGGGTTGGCGTGCTCTCGCAGCGTCACGACCTGTGCCTTCTCCGCGTTGTAATCCATCCCGAGCGGGTGGCCCTGCCAGGTCTCCGGCAGGAGAATTCGGCGCATGTCGGGGTGGTCCTCGTACTCGATCCCCACCAGATCGTAGGCCTCGCGCTCGTGCCAGTCGGCCGTCCGATAGACCTCGTTGCCCGATTGGCTGACGGGCTCACCCTTCGACGTCGGGACGACGACACCGACCTCCTGGGTCGGATCGTCGTACTTGCGGAGGTGGTAGATCGACTCGTAGCGGTCCTCGTACTCCTGGGCGGTGACACACGAACAGTGGTCGAACCCAGCCTCGTCGCGTAGCGTCCCGAGCGCAGCCGCAACCTCGTCGGGACGGACGACGAACGCCTCGGCGTTCAGATGTGCCTCTCGCCCGATGACGTGCTCGCCCAACAGTGCCTCCAGGGCGTCGTAGTCGATGCCGTCCTCGGTCACGCCCACGACGTCGCTGCCCGGGCGCTCGGGTTGTTCCAGACTCATACTGACTCAGCCCAGTTGTACCGCATCACGAGGTCATCCTCGTCGATCTCGTCGGCGAGATGCTGGACCAGCTCGTCGCGGTCCAGATCGCCGAACTGTTCGAGCTCGTAGGGTTTGACCGTCACCGGCGAGGACTCGCCGTTGGCGATCCGCTCTTGGAGCTTTGCGATGCCGTAGACCAGCGCCTCTGGTCGGGGCGGGCATCCAGGCACGTGGATGTCGACGGGGACGATCTCCTCGGCGCCCTTGATCACGTTGTACCCCTCCTGGAAGGGCCCGCCCGAGATGGTACACGAGCCCATCCCGACGACGAACTTCGGCTCTGGCATCTGGTCGTAGATCCGCTTCATCCGCGGGGCGAACTTCGAGACGATCGTCCCCGGGATGATGATCACGTCGGCCTGTCGCGGCGAGGCACGGGGCACGCCAGCCCCGAACCGGTCGAGGTCGTGTTTGACCGCATACGTGTGCATCATCTCGATGCTGCAGCACGCGATACCGAACTGGAGCATGAACATCGAGCTCCCGCGAACCCAGTTCATGAACTTATCAAACTTGGTGAGGATGAACGGCGAGGAGCCAAACGCCTCTCGCAGCTTCGAATTGAACCGGTCGTCCACACCGTCGCCCATCCGGGCTTGCTGTGTCGATTTGATGTTTTCTGAACTCATAGGCAGTTACTCAGCAGACCGCACCGCCGTCTGTCGCTCGCTCCGCACCCACTGGACCGCGCCGTTCCGCCAGGCCCACGCCAGCCCGATAACGAGCACGCTGATGAACAGCAGCATCGGCAGCAACACCGCCGTGAGCCCGGCCGACCCGACCGCATCCCGGTAGATGACCGTCCACGGGAAGATCAACACCGTCTCGATGTCGAACACGACGAACAGTAGCGCCACCATGTAGTACTGGATGTTGAACCGAATGCGCGTATCGCCAGTCGGCACCTCGCCGGACTCGTAGGTCGCTCGTTTTCCTTGTGACGGCACGCTCGGACGGAGTATGCTGGAGACCCCGACCATCGCGACGGGAACGAGGATTCCGACCAGCGCGAGCGCACCGATTGCGATCCATGGATTACTCAACTTCTACTCTACCTATGAGTACGGTCAGCCCGTACATAAGCGTTGATAACGCCGAAGCGACGCCAGACCGTCGTTGCCCGAATTCGGCGGGCTCGACCCAGAATCACGCTCAGTCTCGGTCGGCCAGAAACGCCTCGACTCCCGACTCGGCGAGCTCGCGAGACACCGCCCCGACGTCCGTCCGCAGATCGGTGCCGAACGCCACCAGAGCATCCTCGAGTGCCGGTCGTGATCGTGCCATCATCTGGACCGCCGAGAGCGCCGCGTTGTCGGCCTTGCCCGCGTCGACGGCGACCAGGGGGGCGCCGCTAGGCATCCCGATCACCGACTCGAGAGATCGCTCGTCGATCGGCACCCCGATGACAGGCAGTGGGAATGCGATGCTCGCGACCATGTTGGGGAGATCCGCACTCTTGCCGCCTGCCCCCGCAATCACTATCTCCAGCCCGCGAGCCGCCGCCGTCTCGGCGTAGGCGTACATCAGATCCGGCGTGCGATGGGCGCTGACCACGAGACTCTCGAAGCTGAATCGCTCGGCTGGTGGGGTCGCGCCCAGCCGCGCCTCGTCGAACCCCAGCTCGGTGAGCGTGGCGGCTGCCTCGCGCATCACCGGCATGTCCGAGTCCGACCCCATGACGATCCCCACGTCGGGCGTCGTCGCGGCGTCACGATCCGCATCGGCCTCGGAGCGCAGCTGTGCCATCAGCGAGTCGATACCGTCTGTCATACCCCGAACCCTTCGTGCAGAGCACATCGGCGTTGTGGTTGCCAGGGGCAGCTGGCCGGCCTCGGCCGAAGGCGAGCGGTCGGAACCGGCCGTCAGGTCCACCGTAGCCCGGCGGTCGCTGCTCGGACACGCTCGAGGAGTTGCTCCGTATCCGCCGCGGCATCGGCGCCGGTCACGGTCAGATGGCCCATCTTCCGGAGTGGGCGTACCTCCGCTTTCCCGTACCAGTGGAGGGCCACTCGTGGCTCGGATAGCGCGCCCGCGAGGCTCTCGAGACGGGCGGGGCGGGGGTCGCCATCGCCGAGCAGGTTCGCCGATGCCGTCGGGGCACGCCGGCGTGTGCTTCCCAGCGGGAGCCCGCAGACCGCGCGGAGATGCTGTTGGAACTGCGAGACGTCACAGCCCTCGATCGTCCAGTGCCCGGAGTTGTGCGGACGCGGGGCGACCTCGTTGACGAGAATCTCACCGTCGACCTCGAACAGCTCGATGCCGTAGACCCCCCGTCCGTCCAGGGCGCCGAGTACGTCTCTGGCGACGCTCTCGGCCGCATCGATGACGGCGTCGGTCGTCCGAGCCGGCGAGACGGCCTCTCTGAGGATCTCTGCCCGCTGGATCGTCTCGGTGACCGGGAACGTCGCGATCCCATCGACCCCGCGACAGCCGATGACGGCCAGCTCGCGGTCGAACGGAACCATCGCTTCGGCGACCGCCGGTCGATCGCCCAGCGCGGCCAGGGCCTCGGCCCCCTCGTCGATGCTCTCGACAGGTAGGTTGCCACGGCCATCGTAGCCACCGGTCCGGGCCTTGAGCATGAGCGGCCAACCAAGCGTCTCGCCCGCGACGGCGAGCTCCTCCAACCCGGAGACGGGCTCGAACGCCGGTGTCGGGATGCCGGCCGTCTCGTACAGCTCGTTCTGGACGAGCTTGTCCTGAATCGACCGCAGCGTCGCAGGGTCGGGATGGACAGGCGTGCCCGTCACCTCACCGATGCGTGCGAGCGCGTCCGGATCCGCCAGCTCGATCTCGTAGGTCAGCACATCGACACGCTCGGCCAACGCCCGGACGGTCGCCTCGTCGTCGAACGCGCCGACCAGCTGCTCGTCGACGACCGGGCTGGCAGGGCACTCCGGCGTGGGGTCAGAGACGACGACGTTGATACCCAACGGTGCAGCCGCCTCTCCGAGCATGCGGCCGAGCTGGCCGCCGCCGACCACACCGACGGTGATGCCCGTGGCAGAGCTGGTCATGCTCCTGCCAGCCTGCCACGCGGCCTATCGCTTTCGTTTCCCCACCCGAGCGTCTCAGGCCGGCGAGCTGACGTACAGGATCGTCTCCTTACGGTCGCCGGCGGCGGTGCGAAGGTAGAATCGCTGTTTCTGATAGGTCGGTAACGCAGTATCCAGGAACGGCTCGCTCTCGACGGCGCCGACGACGACCGCCGGGCGATCGGCCATCGCGTCGCGGAACTCGGTCGGCTCCGTCGCACAGACCGTCGAGAGATCGTCCTTGTACAGATACCAGGGGAGTGGCAGGCTCTCGAAGTAGTCCAGGCAGGATGGCTCGAGGGGAACCCTGATGTCGTCCTCGGCGAGGCCGACGGTATCGGGCTCCCGGTCGACGTAGCGGTCGCCGTAGACCACCACCGATGGAGTGCCCTCGGGGCCGCCCGCCTGCTGGATGGTGAGCAACGCGGCGGTGGTCGAGGCGCTCGGTTGAGCGTACTGTGCGAGCCCGTCGGCGCTGTCCGGACTGAGATAGACACCCTGTGCCGTTGCGACGCCAAGCTGGCCGACGACCAGTATCACGAGGACGGCGGCGAGCCCGGCCGAGAGCCGGTCATCGCTACCCATCGCCTCTCGAGTCCGGCCGACGAGACGGGCGCCGAGCACGGCCGCCGGGATCGTCAGCGGGACGATCACGTTGACCGTGATCCACGAGCCGAAGACGTCCGTCCCGAGTGGGTAGCCTATCGCCGAGGCGACCGCCCAGTAGCCGGCAAACAGCACGAGTGGCCGGGGGTTGGCACTGACGTAGCGCTCATAAACCAGCCCCAACAGCCCGAACACACCCACGATCGCGGCATGGCGGCTGTAGGTCCGGAGCGTCTGGCCGGCGAACTCGCGATACTCCGCGCCGAGCTCGACCACCGTCGCCGCCTGCCCACCCTGCTCGGCCGACTGTGTGAACCAGTAGCCGATCTTCTGGATGTCGGCCAACGTCGCATCGAGCAGCGGGCCAGCCGCCTGTGGCGAACCGAGGAGACCGTACAGCCCGACGGCCTGCCCACCGACCACGACGGGCGAGCCCGCCCCTCGAGGCGCATAGAGGAACAGCAGGACCACGCTCAGCACCGCCGCCAGCCCGAGCGTATGTCCCACGGTCAGCGCGACACGGCGTGGGCTCACCCACGGCGACCTCCGACTCGAGAGAGCTCGTAGGCGCTCGCGCACCGCTGCACCCGACCGGGGCCCCGCGAGCGCCCGATCGACCAGCAACACCGACGCCCCCAGCCAGCAGAGCAGATACACCAGCGCGTTCTCCTTGGCCCCGACTCCGAACCCGATGAGAAAGACGCCGCCGTAGACCGGCCAGAGTCGACGGCGATCGATCGCGTGGACGAACAGCCCGAACGCGGCGAACATGAACGTCGCAACGAGCATCGTCGACCGGGCGAACCGGGAGTAGTAGAGCAAGACGGGGTTGAACGCCAGGAAGAACGCGACGGCGACGGTCTCGACGTCGTCAAGTCGCGACCGGAACGTCAGGGCCGTCGCCGGGAGCCCCGCACCGACGAGCGCGACGAACAGCCGCGAGGCCCAGTCCGTCGGGCCGATGACGCTGAACAGCATGGCGTTGACGTGTTGGATGAGCGGCCCGTGGACGATCGACCGGTACTCGAAGGCGCCGGTTCTCGCGAAGTACTCGGCCAGGTAGGCCACCCTCGCCTCGTCGAAGTGTGCCGGCCGCACCCCCAGGGCGGCGAGCCGCAGGACGAGCCCCACCACACAGATGACGAGCACCGCCCGCAGCGCCCGGTCGCCGGCGCCCAGCCCGGCCGAGAGCCCGCGGAGACGTGCCACAGGCGGCTGTTCGGGACCGTCGGGGTGGGCGGCCATCGGATGGTAGCAAGCGGGGGGTGCAGAACACACAACAGTTCCGGTCTGCAGGACGACCGACCCCGGAGGCGCCGAGCGGCAATTCTTTGTCCCCTGGTTTCACAGTCCGGCCATGACGCAACTCGGGCTCGTCGTCTCCCGGTACAACAAGGAGGCCGGGGTGACGGCACGGATGGCCGAGGCCGCCCGCGAGGCCGCAGCTGCCCGTGAGACGGCCATCGTCGAGACACTGGAAGTCCCCGGCGCCTACGACTGCCCGCTCGCCGCGGATCGCCTCGCTCGGCGTGAGGAGATCGACGCGGTCGTGGTCCTGGGCGCCATCGTCACCGGCGATACGGATCACGACCAGGTGATCGGTAACGCGGCCGCCCAGCAGCTCAGCGAGATCAGCGTCGACCGGGATACACCGGTGACCCTGGGGATCACGGGACCGGGCCAGTCCGCAGCCGAGGCGAAGGAGCGAACAGCAAAGGGGGCCGAGGCGGTAGTCAGTGCCATAGACATGGTCGAGGAACTAGCATGAACGTAGATTTCGCAAGCCGCGTCGGCAGAGTCGAACCGTCAGCAACCATCGCCATCTCGAATCTCGCCGGCGAGCTCGAGGCCGAGGGCGTCGATATCGTCGATCTGTCGGTCGGCGAGCCCGACTTCCCGACCCCACCGTCGGTCGTCGAGGCCGGCAAGGATGCGCTGGATGCTGGGCACACGGGCTACACCGCATCGACGGGGATCCCTGCATTGCGCGATGCCATCGTCGAGAAGCTCAGCGACGACGGGCTCTCACACAGCCCCGAGGAGATCATCGTCACGCCAGGCGGCAAGCAGGCACTGTACGAGGTGTTCCAGGCGCTGATCGACGACGGCGACGAGGTGGTGTTGCTGGACCCGGCGTGGGTCAGCTACGAGGCGATGGCGAAGCTCGCAGGGGGGTCGCTCAGCCGGGTGGACCTCTCACCACATGGCTTCCAGCTCGAACCTGCACTCGACGCGCTCGCTCAGACGCTCAGCGACGACACCGAGCTCCTGGTCATCAACTCACCCTCGAACCCCACGGGGGCAGTCTTCTCCGAGGCCGCGCTCCGCGGGGTGCGTGACCTGGCCGTCGACCACGACATCATGGTGATCTCCGACGAGATCTACAAGGAGGTCACCTACGGCGTCGATGCGGTGTCGCTGGGTAGTCTCAAGGGGATGGGCGACCGGACGATCACGCTCAACGGGTTCTCGAAGGCCTACTCGATGACGGGCTGGCGCCTGGGCTACTTCTCGGCGCCGGCCGCCGTCGTCGAGCAGGCTAGCAAGCTCCACAGCCACTCGGTCACCTGTGCGGTCAACTTCGTCCAGCACGCCGGCGTCGAGGCGCTGGAGAACACCGACAGCGCGGTCCGCGAGATGCGCGATGCATTCCGGGAGCGGCGTGATATGCTCCTCGAGCGGTTCGAGGAGGTCGGCGTCAACATCGAAGTGCCCGACGGCGCGTTCTATATGATGCTGCCGGTGGACGGCCGGAAGGCGGGCAGCGAGGCCGACGACGACCAGGCGTGGTGCGAGGCCGCAATCGAGGACGGCCACGTCGCGACGGTGCCGGGCGCCGCCTTCAACGCCCCGGGCTACGCACGGATCTCCTATGCGGCCAGCGAGGAGCGGCTGCTGGCGGCTATCGATCGGCTGGTCGAGGCAGAGCTGCTCTAGAAACGAGGTTTTTGCCAAGGTCGTGGGCCCGAGGCCACCCGCCGAGTTTTCGGTCAGTCGTCTCTGACCAGCGTCGAGGTCAGCGCGTCGTCGAGTGCCGCATCGCCCATCTTCGCGACGAGCGCGTCGAGCACCTGCTCGCGTCGCCCCGAGACGAACTTGATCGAGCCGACCACGAGATGCCCCCCGCCGGAGACGCCGGCTCCCGGGAGCTCGTCGGCGAGCTCGGTCACCATCTGTGGGATATCCAGTCGGACGCCGTCCGACCGCATCACGGTGAAGTCCGGGCCCACACCGAGTGTGATCGCCGGCCCGCCGTTGTCGGTGATCTTGGCATCGTGGATCCGGCCCGTCGTCTTCCCCGGGGCGGGGTACTGGAACCGGTGGGCGTGCTCGTCGACATCGAGCCGGTAGAGGTCGGCCCCGTTGGGCAGCGTCTCGGACTCGACGTGGCTCATCGCATCGCCGAGCTGGCGCTGGACGTCGCGCTCGGCACGGGTCGCGAGGAACTCGACCAGCTCGTGATGGCGTGATTCGTCCTCACAGTCCACGTTCAGCACGTCGTTGATGAACGACCGGCCATCGCTGTATCGGAGATGGTGAGCCGCGTAGTCCAGAGCCTCGCCCACCTGCTCGAGCTCGGCTCTGCTGTAGCCTGCCTCGCCGGCGAGGGCGACGTACTGCTCCATCGCCGCCGCCCGAGAGCGATCCGAGATCCCCGCAACCGCCGGGACGTGCCGGATCTCGTCGCTGATCTCGGGGTCGATCAGCCGCGCGAGCTCGATCGACATCATCCCCGTCGTGATGCGGTAGTCCTCGTCGTGGAGATACGGGTTGACGTGCTCCTCGACAAGCGGCGCGACCGCCTCGGGGTCGGGATGGTGATGGTCGATCACCAACACCGGGATGTCGTACTGTGCGAGCGCGCGATAGGCCGGCGTGTCCTCCTCCGTCGAGCCGTTGTCGAGCATCAACAACAGCGGGAGCCGCTGGCCATGGCGCGCCTCGTCCTCGAGCGCGTAGTTCAGATCACGGGTGACGTCCTCCATCTCGTAGTACGGCGCCTTCGAGGGCAGCCGGCGGAGCAGGTGGCGGGTGGCGTCACCGTCGTTGTTGACCGACGCGATATATCGCTCCAGAGCAGCCTGAAGCGGTATCGAGGCACACATGCCATCGCCGTCGGCGTGATGCCGCAGGCGGATCGGGCGACCGCGAATGACCGCACGGCGCAGTCGTGTCGCGATCGCCTCGAGTCCCGGCTGCAGACTCCGCAGGGCCGGCCAGTCGATCAGCGGGTCCAGCGACGCCGGTGTCGCGGCCTCCTCTATCCGTCGGTCGAGTGCCTCGCGGACCTCGGTCGCTGCCTCCCCGCGGATGGGGTTGAGCGAGCTGACCTCCAGCTGCAGGTCGCCGTCGCGGGTGTCGACCTCTCCGACGACCCGAGCCACGTCGTCTCGACCCACCTCGGGGTAGGCCCTGACACCGGCCTCCTCGAACGCTGCTGCCGGGATCAGGCCCGTCCCATCGCTGATGTGGAAGATCGTCGGACCACCCGTCTGTTTGACCTGCGCGATCTCCCCTTCGATCGTCACCGTCCGACCCACACCCTCTCCGAGCTCGGCGATTGCGAGCTCGCCGCCAGCATCCACCCGCTCGCGGCGCGTGCCCTCCTCCTCGCGCTCGGCAAAGGAGAGATCGCCGTTCTCGCGTATCTCCAGTAGCTTGACGATTAACTCCTCGCCGACATCGTAGTCGCCGGTTAGCTTCGAGGCGTGGACCAGCCCGGAGAGGTCGGCCGCGATATCGACGAAAACCCCGTACTCGACCACGCCGTTGACCGTCGCGCGATACCACTGGCCAGCCTCGATATCCTCCATCGTACAGCCGGGTGCGAGCTCGTAGACGGTGGTCTTCCCGTCCGAGAGCCCGTTGCCGGCGTTGCCGGCGTCAGAAGAACGTGTCATACACGAATGCGGGTGTCTCCGACTTTAACAGTTGTTACTGAGAACCGAGCGGAGAGCCACGTCTGTCGGCGAGCGGCACAGCGCGACTGCCCCGTGTTTTCGGTCGAGTGGGGAGGAAGGAGACCAGTCGGGAGCTACCGAGCCGGTGGCCAACACCCCTGCCAGCCCACGAGACAGGCCAGCACCGGGATACCACAACTCCACGCGGGGACAGCCATCCCGTGCCGGACCTCGGTGGACTCTCTACACACAAGCAAGATGTGCGGCTTGGGACTTGACCCCGAGGCGGTTCACGAGGGGTGCCTCCGAGATGGCGTGCCGAGGACAGGAGTCGCGGCTGCGTGGCCCGGCCAGTCACGCCCGTGTCGGAAGACGGGCAACCACAATATCCCAGATCCATCTGTGGGGTCGGAGGAGTCTGTGCCTCCGGGGCGGGGAAAGAGCCAATGTCACCCCGTTCTGCGCCCACGCGACCGGCGACCGACGCTGCGGTTCGGGCTGCGATCGGCTGGGAACGGAATGCTTAGTGCCCGGGCGGCCAGTTGGGTCGTATGCCCTTTTTCCGGTCGTCGGAGGTCATCGGCATCGCTGCCGAGGCCCTCGAGTTCGCATTGCAGGCGAGCGAGGATGCCCATCCACAGGAGTACATGGGCTTCCTGCGCGGGCGCGAGGCGCGACAGCTGGGGCTCGACCGCGACGGGATCGTACTCTCAGAGGTGCTGGTGATCCCGGGGACGACGAGCACACCCGAGAGCGCCACCGTCGATAGCAACATGATCCCGAACACGAGTCGCGCCGCCGGCTCGATTCATTCACACCCCAATGGCGTGCTACGGCCCAGTGCGGCCGACCTGCAGACGTTCGGCAAAGGCAACGTCCACCTGATCCTTGGCTACCCCTACGCCCGAGGATCCTGGCAAGCCTTCGACCGTGAGGGCGAGCCCCGGAGGCTGGACGTACTGTCCGTCGACCACCCCGAGGAGCGATTCTTCGATATTACGCAGGCCGAGATCGACGCGGAGCTGGCCGAGGATGGCGACTACCGCGGTAGCCGAGGCAGGAGATGAGCGGCGCCAAGCCGCCAGCCGAGTTCGACCGGGTGGTCGCCCAGGGCACCTTCGACATCCTCCATCCGGGCCACGTCCACTACCTCGAGCAGGCAAAGGCGCTGGGTGGGGAGCTCCACGTGATCCTCGCCAGGGGAGCGAACGTCTCACACAAGGAGCCGCCAGTACTCTCCGACGAGCAGCGACGGGCCATGGTGGGGGCGCTGGCGCCGGTCGACGAGGCACACCTCGGCCACCTGGAGGATATCTTCGTCCCGATCGAGCGGATCGACCCCGACTGCATCGTGTTGGGCCACGACCAGCACCACGATGCGACGGCGGTGAGCCAGGCACTGGACGCACGGGGGCTGGAGTGTGAGGTCAGACGTGCCGGCCCGCTCGAGGGCGAGAAACGGGACACGCTCGTGTCGACGGGGCAGATCGTCGACCGCATCTGTCGGCGTCGGTGTGACTGAAGCGCTGGCGCGATCGTCGGAGGAGGGTTCAGCTGGCGAGCTCGGCGTCCTCTCTGTCCGAGAGCGCCTCTGCGGCACGCTCGGCCTCGGCCTCGACGAGATAGACGCGGTCGTCCGAGTGTGCGGCGGCCACCTCCAATGCGGTTTGGGTCCCGATGGCGTTCAGTGCCCAGGCCGCCGCGGCACGGACGCTGTCCACCCGATCTGCCGACAGGACGTCACCGAGCGGAGCGATCGCCCGTGTGTCACCGATTCGCCCGAGCGCCCGAGCTGCCTGTGATCGTACCTCCGGGTCCTCCGCGACCAGACGGTTCGCGACGGGTTGTGTCGAATCGCTCGCACCGATCTCGCCGAGGGCTCGCAACACGGCCTTCTGGAGCGGCGGGTTCGATTCGTCTTCGATGTAGCCGTGCAGCGTCTCACAGGCCGGCGCTGCGGCCGGACCGATCTTGCCCAGCGCCTCGATGGCGTCGACATCGCGTTTCTCTGCCATCGCCAGCAGGGCGTCGAACGCTTCGGGGGCGCCCAGTCGCTTCAGCGCCGCCACGCTGTTCTCCTCCATGAAATCCGAGTCGAGGTACTCCAGCGCCAGGAGGATCCGCTCGGGGTCGTTCTCGGCCTCGGCGACACGGACCGCCGAGAGCTCCGGCGGGAAGTCCTTCCGATTGCGGGGCGTGAGCCGGTCGTAGAACCCCTCAGCTTCGAGCATCTGGACGACACTCAGGTCCTCCCACACCTCCGCACCATCGAGCGCATCGCTCAGCTCGTCGGTCGCGTCGACCAGACGCTCGAGGGTCTCTCCATCCGCATCGGCATCGAGATTTGCCGTCTCGACGACCTCGACGAGCCCTCCGAGCGCATCCGCCGGAGCGTCCTCGTGGGGGTCGCCCGGCTCCAACGCCGTTTCCTCGGCCACCCGCTCGAGGCAGGCCTCGACCGCCGACGACATCGTCTCGGTACCCAGTTCCGTCCACTCGCTGTCGGTGACCGTCTCGATAGCCTCCTCGAGGGTAGCCAGAACGTCCGACGCATAGGGGCCGCGTGCAGCCTCGATCTCGTTTCGGACGGTCTCGAGCTGCTCCCGGGCAGCCTCCATCTCGGGGTCGACGTCCTCGTCATCCTCCTCGTCATCCTCCTCATCTAGTGCCGCAGCGACCCCTTCGACGGTCGTCTCGATATCGTCGAGCGCGGCCTCGGTCCCCGCGATCTCGATGGCCTCGGATGCATCCTGCAGCCGCTCTTGGAGTGCATCTGGGGAGACATCGAGGAGCACGTCCTCAGCGTCTGTGGCCCCTGCGCTGTCCTGTTGTGGGTCGGAATCCTCCCCGTCGCTCATTGGTTCTACTCCGACAGTTCGAGCCAAAGGGGTTGCGGTCTCACCCAGTTGTCAGTCGTCGGCGCCTTCTCTGGCGGCGATCTGCTCGGTGCGATCGCTGGCGGGGGTGGGCTCGCCCCGCCAGTAGAATCGCGGTGCCAGCACGAGATACGCCAGGGCGAACGACAGCAGCCCTCCGGCGAACAGCCCGCCCGCAAAGGTCGGGAACAGCAGTGCCAGCGCCTGTAGCCCACCCATCACCAGTGCATCGCGAGCGTACAGCTCGGGATAGCTCACCGGGGCAACCATCATGTAGACACAGATGCCAGCCACCCCAACCAACAACGCCCCTTCTGAGACGCCCAGTCGCTCGTGGACACCCGCAAGATGGATAGCGGCGAGCAACGTCGCCGCGAGGGTGGTCTGCATCCCCTCCGTGTGTTGCTCGCCCAGGTCGTAGGCCGTATACAGCCCCAGCCGGATCACCGCGACGGCGACGAACAGCGACAGGACCGCCGCGGCGATGTAGGAGACACCAGCGGCGGTCGTCGGCCCCAGTCCACCGGCATCCCGGGCGATCACGAAGACGAACACCGCCGGTGCGACGGCGAAGGATGCGACGTCGGCCAGCGAGTCCAGATACTCCCCGGTCGGCGTCGCGCCTCGCGATCTCGCGACGACCCCGTCCAAGCCATCGGCGATCGCCGCCAGTAGGATCAGCTGTGCTGCAAGCGTCACGTCGATCGCAGCAACCGCCGCAGCGACGAACCCAAAGACCGCGTTCCCCACGGTGATGACGTCGGCGAGCCCCAGCAGACCGACGAACCGGGGTTTGATTGGCATGGCCTACCCTGGGAATGCCGTTTCTTAGTACGTTCGTTTCAATCGCCCGACCTGCAGGCGCCCAGAGCCGGTCGGATTCGGCAGCGACCAGTTTGCATATACTGGTCCACATTGTAGACGAGCTATGCGACGACGCACCTACCTCGGCGGACTGCTGACGGGCGGGTTGACAGCGCTGGCTGGCTGTGCCGCGGCAGGTGACGGGGTTGGCGACGTCGATATGTCGAAAAACGCGTATCTCCCCCAGTCGATCGAGATCACCGTCGGTGAGACGGTCACCTGGGTCAACAACAGCTCTCGGGGGCACTCGGTGACGGCCTACGAGGATGCTATCCCGGCCGATGCAGCCTACTGGGCCTCGGGAGGGTTCGAGAGTGAACGAAGCGCTCGGGAGGCATTTCACAACGCCGACCCGTGGGGGAACATCAAGCCGGGGCAGTCCTACGAGCGCCGCTTCGAGGTGGCAGGCACTCACGGATACTTCTGCATCCCTCACGAGCGGGCGGCGATGGTCGGGTCGGTGAACGTCAGAGCGCCCTGACTCCAGCGCGCCGACGGCAGCGATCGGACGGTGCCTGAATGGTAGTGTCGCCGCTCAGAGGTCCTCGGCGTCGATGTCCACCGCGACCTCCTCCTCGGCTTCGACCTCGTCGGGGCTGGCTTCGAGCGTCGTCTTCATGATCTCGGCCCGGCGCAGCGGGTAGATCGTCTTTGCCTCGGCGTAGATCGCCGAAGAGAGCCGCCCCTCGACGACCGACTGGACCAGCTCGGCGAACGTCCGCTCGGCTCCGGCTTCCTGGACCATGTCGATCATCAGCCGTCGGACGGCCTGCTCCTGTGAGTGGTCGGCCTTCTTCGTGGTGTAGGCCACCGGCTGGAGCTGGACTCGATAGTCGTCTTTCGTCTGGACCGTCTCGTAGGCTGCTACCTTCGAGGAGCCCCGGCGGACCAACGACCGCTGGTAGTCCCGGGTCAGCTCGTGGCGGATGAACTCGGTGTAGGCCGCATCGGAGCCGATATCGACGATGCGGAAGGTGAGTTTCGTATTGTTCTCACTGGCATTGCCCGTCAGGTCGCCGTAGGAGGTCTCGATCGTCCGGTCGTAGAGCTGCTCGGGGTCGGATGCGGGGGTCGTCCCCAGCTCCGCGCGGTCGAACTGCTCCGGTGCGAGCACCGTGAACCACTGTTTCTGCTGTTGCTGTCGCGATACGCTTCTGTCACTCATTGTTTGTTGAATTGATGTCCTCTGAATTATGTCCGTCGGTCGATGCTGCCGCCCGCCTGCCGCCCACAGCGGCCGCCACCTGCAGGTTACAGACGTAATCGTCCATCGTCGCCCGGAGCCCACCCGTCGATGGCCGCTCGATCCGAGTCTCGACGTGTTCGGCCGTCGTGACGGTCTCCATCGAGGCCGTGTTGTCCGGCCGAAGCGCCGCCGCCACCAGCTCGCTGTCCTCGTGCCGTGTCCGGATCAGCAGCGTTCGGTCGCTCATAGCTCTCTCCGGAGTGCCGAGCCGAGCGCGGCGGTCGACAGGGCATCGAACGTCGCCGTCGCCCGTCTACGGCCACCCGTCGACGTCGGAGCGGCGTCGAGCGTCTCGAGTGCGGTGCCGAGCAGGCCCCCTGCCGAGCGATCCGCCTGCCTGGGCTCGGTGACCAGCGCGGCTGCCTCGCATTCGTCTCGCTCCCCGCTGGCGACCGCCAATACGACCGGGCTCTCGAGCAGGAAGGCGCCGGCGAGTCGCGCGACCATGCCGAGTCTCGCGGCACGCACCGCCACCGCCGGATCGTCGTCGAAACTCACCGTGAGAACGCCGACGTCATCGGCGGCGTCGACCCGAGCGTCGTGCAGTGATCGATGGACGATGCGGCCGAACGATCGCCAGGTCTCCAACGCTGTCTCGGGAGAGCCGTGCCCGGAGACGAGAGCCACCCCGTCGCCGGGTCGCTCGCGTGCTAGCGCCTCTAAGACGTCTGCATAGCCGGCGACCGTCTCGAACGGGCCACCGACGTACGGGTGTAGAAACCGCTCGAGCGCGGCCGCGGCCCGCGCCGGCCGGCCACGGATCGCGTGCAACGTCGTCCGCGAAGCGATCGTCCGACGGACGGACTCCTGTGAGTCGCCCATCTCCGCAGAGTCGGCCGACCCTGCCAGACCCACGACCGTCCGTGTCGCGTCGACGTCGGCCGAGCTCGGCAGGTGGATCAACGTCGTGTGCGCGAGCCCGTCGACGAGGTCTTCGATCGGCACCCCTACGCCGGGCCGGCGCTCGAGCGCAGCCGCCTCGAGAGGGCCGCCCTCGTCCATCGCCGGCTCAGCGCCCGCCGCGAGCAGTCCCGCGACGGCCAACACCGGCCGGACCGGCTCGCCGACGAGTTCGGTCGCCGCCTCGTATGCCCTCAGCGGTGCCGAGGGGCCATCGAACACGATGTCGGCCCCCTCGATACCCACCGTCAGCGTGAGGTCGGCTTCGGTGTCGCCGAGACTGCCATCGGCGCTGAGACTGGCCTGGACCGGGGTCCCGGTCTCGCGCAATGCTCGGCTCAACAACCCTACACCCGCGAGTGCCCCACCGGTCGCGACACCGACGATCCGCGCGAACCCTGCCTCACGACAGGCGGCGGCGATGTCGCTAGGGGCGGGGGCGTGGCCCGTGGTGTCGTCGGTGGTCGAGCCCACTACGATTCGAGCAGGTCGACAGCGACGTCGAACGTGTAGGTGAACTCCGCGTCGAGTGTCGTGCCCCGGTGGTACGCGACCAGGCGCCGAATCTTGGACTCGGTGTTCTGCAGAGCGCGTTTGTTCTGCATATCCATCCGGTTGTCCTCCATATGTCTGCGGAGCCGCACGGCTCGTTCCATGAGGTTTCGCAGGTCCTCGGGCAGCTCGGGCGCTGCATCGTGAGCGTCGAGTATCTCCGTGATCTTCTGGCCGGTCGCCAGCGAGACGTCCGGGATCGGTGTCCCCCGGACGCCCTCGTCACGAAGCTTCATGCCGATCTGCGAGGGGTCGTGCCCCTGCTCGGCTAGGTCGACAACTCGTTCTTCGATGTCCTCGGTCGCGACATCGCTCCATTCCGGCGGTTCGTCTGCCACGGGGCGGTCAGATCCTGACGAGCCCCGACGGCGGGTGTGCATGCGTGCCATAGTTCTGAGACACAAGACCGCCGACGGGCCGGGCCGCTGGTGGCCGTCGAAGCACCTCCGCAATCTCGAGTCACGCGGTGTGACGAGTCAGATTTGCGGCCGTGCGTCTCTTATAGCATAATAAGAATGGTTCGATAAGAGAGTTCTCTTTGTGCGGTGCTAATCGACGAGGTCGGCACCACACTCCGGACAGCGGTACATGTGGCTCCGAGCGACCGTCGCCTGGCATCGTGAACACGGAATGCCGATCGGGGTGACTCGGCGCCCGTCGGTGTCCAGCTCGGTCTCCTCGTCGATCGCGAGGACGATCCGCGTGCGCTCGCCAGCGGAACGAACCTCGAGCACCTCTCCTTCGACGGTTCTGTCCTCGAATCGAGCGCGTGCTCGAACCCCCGCTCGCAACGAGGGCCGAGCTGCTGTCTCCCGCGTATTAACGAACGGGTGCGACATGACTGAAACAAAGCCTCAGAGCCGTATATATCGGGGGCAAGCGAGGTGAAAGTGAACGGCGCCGCACCTTCGGAGCCGGGCACCGGCCGTCGCAGGGTCGGGCCTGCTAGCGACCTATGACGGCGCTTGTGACGATGCTGGGCCATCACGGTGCCGACGGTCGCAATCTCGGTCTGCCAATCGTGTGACTGACGGTCCGTAAGGACCGCCTCCGGCGGGCACCACGACCCAGCGCACGCATCGTAACGCTCATACTTCGCGTAGTGCAGTCTGAACCGAGGGCTCGTAGATCAGTGGTAGATCACTCCCTTGGCATGGGAGAGGCCCCGGGTTCAAATCCCGGCGAGTCCAT
>ERZ1034535.5-NODE-5-length-35269-cov-9.728744_pt1 | contig 35269 bp, 34 predicted proteins | sample MGYA00520598_ERZ1034535 | MGnify/ENA primary metagenome ERZ1034535 (study PRJEB33760, sample SAMEA4777708) | hypersaline lake metagenome | biome: hypersaline environment; feature: brines | place: Spain | collected 2014-08 | depth 0 m ...
CACGGAGAACGCGACGGCCGAACTGGCGGTCGAGCTGACGGCCAGCGCGCTCGGGAAACGCATCCTGTGATCGCAGCGACACCCCGGTGTCGCCCCGGACGAACGCCGTGCCCGCCACCGGTCCTCAGGGCAGAACGCCTCACCCAGTGGGTGCTGCCCTCGCCACGGTGGCGTGGATGGCACTACCTCGATGCCGATGCGAGAAACCGCAGGTACATTCGACAGCAGCCCCTGGGCGGGACAATGGCCGACCACAGCCCAGAGGATGCGAGCGTGCTGGCCCCGCTTGCCGACCGGAAGCGGCTGGTCGCGACCCTGCTGACGCTGCTCGTGCTGTCGTTCGTGGGGTCGTGGTGGCTTGCAATCGACACGGGCTCCTCCGAGCTACTGCTCGCGGCGCTGATGATCCCGTTGGTGCTGCTGACGATTCCACTGGCGCTGGTCGCGCGAAGGGTGGCCTCGCACGCCGACGACCCCGAAGAGGTCGAAGCCCGACTCACACGATCACTCGGTATCGACCAATCCGAGCTCGATGGCCGGTTCGATCCCGACAACGATCACGCACACCCGGCCGAGCGCGATATGGAACGACCCTGACCCGGCCGCGGTCGGCGTCGGGGAGATTGCGAACGCAGGCGGCACCGGCTCCCATCTCATCAGCGTGGCGGTACGACAGCTCGTAGCTGCCCTTTCACTTTCTCCGTCGCCGCCGATCGGCACGGGGTCTGCACCCCGGACTGTCCGAGCGTTTGCCTCGCCCGGCCCGGGCTCAGACTGGCCTGCCATGGGTTGCGATTGGCCCCCCCAGTTGCCAGCACGGACACCTCCGACGGGTACATTCTTGACGCATGGTACCTATGAATAGACATGGCAAGCCACGAGTACCCGAGGGTTGCGCAGACTGACCCGTCCGTTGCTGATGCACTGGCGGGAGAGTTGGAGCGACAGCGGTCGACCTTTGCGATGATTGCGAGCGAGAACCACGTTTCACCCGCCGTGCTCGAGGCCCAGGGGTCGGCGCTGACCAACAAGTACGCCGAGGGATATCCTGGAGAGCGATACTACGGCGGGTGCCAGCAGGCCGACGAGGTCGAGCAGCTGGCGATCGAGCGAGCCAAGGAAATCTGGGGTGCCGACCACATCAACGTCCAGCCACACGCGGGGACGCAGGCCAACATGGCGGTCTACATGTCGATCCTCGATCCGGGCGACAAGATACTCTCACTCGACCTGACACACGGCGGCCATCTGTCCCACGGCCACCCGGCGAACTTCGCCGGACAGCTGTACGAGGTCGAGCAGTACGAGGTCGACGAGGAGACCGGCTACGTCGACTACGAGGGGCTCCACGAGCAGGCAGAGGAGTTCGACCCCGACATCATCGTCTCGGGGTTCTCGGCGTACCCCCGCGAGGTCGAGTTCGACAGGGTCCAGGCAGCCGCCGACACCGTCGGCGCCTACCACCTCGCAGACATCGCACACATCACCGGGCTCGTCGCAGCGGGTGTCCACCAATCGCCGGTCGGAATCGCCGATTTCGTCACCGGCTCGACGCACAAGACGATCCGAGCCGGCCGTGGTGGCATCATCATGTGTGACGAGGAGTACGCCGACGGCATCGATAGCTCGGTGTTCCCTGGGGCCCAGGGCGGCCCGCTGATGCACAACGTCGCTGGCAAGGCCGTCGGGTTCGCAGAGGCGTTGACCCCGGAGTTCGAAGCCTACGCTCAACAGACCGTCGACAATGCCGAGGTGCTGAGCGAGACCCTCGAGGCAAACGGGCTTTCGGCGGTGTCTGGCGGGACGGACACGCATCTCGTCCTGATCGACCTCCGAGAGAGCCACCCCGACCTCACCGGTGGCGAGGCCGAGGCCGCCCTGGACAAGGCCGGGATCGTTCTCAACGCGAACACGGTGCCGGGAGAGACCCGATCGCCGTTCAACCCGTCGGGTATCAGAGCCGGTACGCCGGGGCTCACGACCCGTGGCTTCGACGAGGCCGCCTGCCGAGAGGTGGGTGACATGATCTACAGCATTGTCGACAACGTCGAGGACGAGGCGCTCATCGCCGACGTCTCCGATCGGGTCGACGAGATGTGTGAGACGTTCCCGCTGTATCCCGAACTCTCGTAGGGCGAGAAGGACCGGGCATGGTGGGCGGTTTTGCCGACCACTGTTAGTTGTGATGAGCTGACCCGAGCCCCAGACAGCCGTCCCCGTCGCCCGACCGCTACACCCAGAGAGGGTCGTGAACGTTCAAACCAGCCCGGAGAGGCGCCCCCGGGCGGACTCCAGCGCCGTAGGGTCGCCGGTGTCGATGTACTCGGTCAGTTCACGAATCGCCGCCACCAACTCCTCTGCGATCGCCGGGTCGAGCTCACCATCCAGCGCCTGACAGCGCCTGATGTGATCGCGCAGGTGGCCAAGGATCTCGCCTATCGCTGGCTCCGGCTCGTCATCGAGCAGCTTGCGCAGATCGGCTCTGTAGGCCTCGATTGCGGCCGCGTAACCGAGGACACGGCCAGCTCGAAGGGACTCGGGGATCGTCGCCGTCTCCGGCCGGGCACCCGCATCGGCCCCCCGGAGCAGTTCCAGGAAATAGAGCTGCTCGCCCTCGGATTGGACGAGGCCCTGCCGCACGAGGCCGCCAACGTGGACCAGCTCCTGGGCGGCCAGATACCGGTCGTCTAACGGCTCGAGAGCGCCTCCCCGAATCCAGCCGGCTCCCTGAACGAACTCCCGTGAGACCGCGACAGCCCGATGAGCCAGCTCGGTCAGCTCCTGCTGGTCGACCGCTGCTCTGACCTCGCTGAGGTCGTAGTCGTCGCTGGTCGCGGTGTGGAGACGGCGCTCCCTGTCGGTGCTCGTGCTTTGGAGGCTGCCACAGGACGGACACTCGACCATCGACGTCTCGTAGTACGACCAGGTACGCCCGCAGGACTTACACTGGCGATTACCCCTGATCCGCATACCCACACCTTGGGGCCGAGCCACAAAAACCGCGCACACGAGGGCTGCCGAGCGGTCACAGCGTTGCCAGCGCCGGACATCCCGATACGGCTGGTCCCAGCCCGTCTCGACCGGCCCTCATCCCTCGGACCGGGGCCACCACGATTCGCGCCGTGGTGCCGGTATCAGCGGGGCCATTCGTACGTCGACGCGCCGATGGCGATGACGCCACTGAACAGCAACACCAGCACGCTGGCGGCGTTGAGAAACGAGGTGGCGCCGACCCGGACCTTCCCGAAGATCTCCAGTGGCATCGTCGTCACCGAGCTCCCTGCCAGGAAAAACGTGATCAGGAACTCGTTGAGCGAGAGTGCAAAGCAGAACAGTAGGCTCGCGATGAACGCCGGGCGCAAGAGTGGGTAGGTCACGCTTCGGAACAGCTCGACCCCCTCGGCGCCCAGGTCACGGCCAGCATCCTCCAGCCGGTCGTCGAGTCGGGCGTATCGCGCCGTCAGCAGGAATGTGCTGAACGGCAACACCCAGAGCAGATGCCCGAGGATGATCGGCCCGTAGCCGAATCCGAGCCCGGCGTAGCCGGCTGTCAGTCCGATGCCCAGTGAGAGCACGACCGTCGGAATGAACAGAGGCAGTGCGATGACGAGCGCCAGCGACGCGCGATACAGACGGGGCAGCGACGAACGGACGATAGTGCGTGCCGCCAGCAAGCCGAGGGTGGTGCCGAGGATCGCACTGACCGTCGCGATACCGACGGAGTTGGCGAGCGCTCTGACGAATCGACGGTCTGTCAGCACCTCCTCGTACCACTGCAGCGTGACGCCCTCGATCGGTATCGACGGCTGCGCGCTCGATGCCACCGAGAGGTAGACGATCGTCAGAATGGGGAGATAGAAAAACGCCATCGTCAGGCCGACGGCGCCAAGCAACAGCGGCCGTTCTGGGACTGCACGGGGGAGGCTCACCACTGTTTCAACTCCTCGCGAACGTCGCGTTGGGTCACGCCGACGGCCAGTCCTAACAGCACCACCGACAGGAACACGTAGGACAACGCCGCAGCGAGCTGATAGTCAAGAATCTGCAGATATGCGTCGCTGATCAGTTGCGCGATCAGCTGGTTGCCAGCGCCGCCCAGGATCTCCGGTGTCGCAAACGCTCCGGCGATACGGGCATAGACGATCAGCGTGCCTGCGATCGCTCCGGCGAGCGTCTCGGGCAGGATGACATCTCGGAACACCCGTATTCGCCCGGCGCCCAGATCGTGGGCCGCCTCGATGAGCCGTCTGTCGAGCCGCTCCATGGACACGTACATGGTGAGGATCACGTAGGGTAGATAGATGTAGACGAACCCGATCGCCAGGGAGAGCTCCGTGAACAGGAGCTCTAGGGGTTCGGCCACCACCCCCGTCTCCAGCAGCACAGTGTTCAGGAGGCCACCTCGCGCCAGAATCCACACCCAGCTGTAGTTCAACACGACGTAGTTCAGCCACAACGGCAGTGTCAACGTCACCAGTGCGGCGACTCTCAGCGGCGGCGGGCAGTGATTGGCTACCCAGTACGTGACCGGGTAGGCAATCAGCAGACAGCCCACGGTGACGGCGATTCCTACGGCGAGCGAACGTATCAGCACCGGTAGATAGACGCTGGACCCGACAGCTCGGTAGCCGGCCAGGACCACACCAAAGTCGGGGTACGCTCCCAGTTCGACACTCTCTAGCAGTAACACCCCGAGAGGGACCACACCGAGCGCGATCGCCAGGGCGAGTGGGGCTGCCCCCAGGAGAAGATCCACCAGCCGGTTTCGAGACGTCGCGGCCGTGCGAGCGGGCTCGGTGGGTTGGCCCTGATCCGAATTCATGTTTGCTCAATCCGCATCGGCTGCCACGTCAGGCTCGACGGGATGAGCCCGATCGACCCGTACACCGATCTCGTCTCCGTGTGCCCAGGTGGCCGCCGGGCCGCGAGTCATCAGCTCTGTTCCGTCCGGTAGCCGCACGGTCACCTCCGAAAAGTAGCCTCGATAGGCGGTGCTGACGACCGTGCCACTCAGAGTTCCCTCGCCCAGAGTCACGTGTTCCGGGCGAATCATGACCGTCCTTGCCGCGGGGTCGCCCCGTGGATGTGCAGTCTCCTCGTCATCGGCGACCGGTATCGTCATGTCGGCCAGTGTCACGACGGGCGTGCCACATTGCCGCTCGGCCGGGAGCTCGAGAACGGGCCCGTCCCCGAGAAACTCGGCGACAAACGGGGTCGAGGGGGTCGAGTAGAGCATCTCCGGAGGCCCCGCTTCGACGATACGACCGCGATTCATGACGGCCATCCGGTCGGACATTCTCATCGCGCTCGCCTGGTCGTGGGTCACGTAGAGAAACGTCGTCCCGACATCGCGTTGAATCCGTTTGAGCTCTCTCTGGAGCTCTTCGCGCAGCCCACGGTCCAACGAGGATAGTGGCTCGTCCAGAAGCACGACGCTCGGTTCGTTCGCGAGTGCTCTGGCCAGGGCGACCCGCTGGCGCTGGCCGCCCGAGAGGTCCGCCGGGTCCCGCTCGTTGTACCCCGCGAGATTGACGACCTCCAACAGCTTGTCCACACGACTCCGTTGATCTGCCGTCGAGAGCCCCTGGCGGGCGGGTCCGTACGCGATGTTCTGCGCGACGGTCAGATGCGGAAACAGCACGAGATCCTGGAACACGAGATTCGTGGCTCTGTCGGATGCAGCCGTGTTGGTGACGTCTGCCCCGTTGAGCCTGATGCTGCCTGTATCCGGCCGTTCGAGTCCTGCAAGTAGCCGTAAGGTGGTCGTCTTCCCGCAGCCAGACGGCCCCAACAGCGAGAAGAACTCCCCGTCACGAAGCCGAAGCGAGAGCTCGTCGACCGCAGCAGCCCCCTCGTAGCTCCGTGTCAGCGTATCCGCTTCGAGTATGATCTCCTCGTCCATGGGATAGCTCGGTCAGACCAGCTTCACACGTCGATGCCGGTTTTGGCCTCGTTCCACACTTCCGTGTAGCGGCGTATAAGTGACTGTGGCTTGGGGTCCTCGTAGAGGAACTGATCTGGGTCATCCAGGCCAAACGCCGCCTTGTCGACGCCGTTCTGGTCGAACACCGCGGCGTTGGGTACAGCGATGCTCGAGGGTGCCATCAACGACTCGTAGCCCATGTACTCGTGCCAGTCCTGAATGAACCGGTGGGCCTCCTCGACGTTCTCTGCACCCTCCCGGACACACAGTTGGATGAACCACGCTTTGGTGCCCTCCTCGGGGTAGACCTTCTGTATGGGCAGCCCTTCCTCCTGGAGACTCACCGTGATGTAGTTCCACACCGGCTGGACACCGACCTGCTCGTTTCGCATGAGCTCTCCGGAGTTTCCCCCGGACGTCCACAGACCACCGGCAAGTGAGGCGTGCTCTGCCAGCCGCTGGCGTGTGCGATCGAAGTCGACATCTGCTGCACTGGTGGGGTTGAGCTGCTCTTTGCCGGCCGCCGCGCGCTCGTACAGGAACTGCAGCCGTGCGTCGTCACGCCCGCCGATGAGCCCCTCCAGCTCGGGGTCGAACAGGTCGGCCAGACTCGTCACCGGGCGATCGACGAGATCGGTGTTGACCGCCAGGGGGGTCTGGCCGAACGACCTCGGGACGCCGTATATGCCGCCATCGGTCTCGAAGTAGGATTTCTTGACGAAGTCGAAGATGTCCTCGTAGGCCGGCACTGCATCGAGGTCGATCGGTTGGATCAGCCCCTCGTCCATCGCCGGAGTCACGGCGTAGTTGCCCAGCGGGACGATATCGTGGTCCGACCGGCCTGCCCGCATCAGCGAGAGATTCTCCGCCGAGCTCTGAGCGGACTGCCGGTCGACCTGGATTCCGGTTCGGTCTTCGAACCCCGCTAGCGCGTCGTCGCTGTAGACGTAGTCCCAATCGATGAGGCTCAACGTTCCACCGCCGCCCCCGCTCGTACAGCCGGCGACACTGGCGATGCCAACCCCAGCGGACGTCGCGAGGAACTGTCGCCGAGACGAACTGTTCTTCATGATACAATATCAACAGGAAGCGTCTAAAAAAGACCGGAAGAGGCGCCCCTGGCCGCAAGCCCTTCGCGCTCAGAGATATGCCGCGATGGCACTGGCAACGTCGTCCGGGGTCTCGCCAACGTCGACCCCCGCCCGCTCGAGCGCCGCGATCTTCGAGGCCGCGGTGCCCGTCCCGCTCCCGGAGACGATAGCGCCCGCGTGGCCCATTCGCTTGCCAGGCGGTGCTGTCCGGCCGGCAATGAAGCCGACGACGGGTGTCTCCATCTCGGCGCCGATGTACTCGGCGGCAGCCTCCTCGTCTTCGCCACCGATCTCGCCGCACATCACGATCGCATCGGTCTCCGGGTCGGCTTCGAACATCGACAGCGTGTCGACGAACCCGGTCCCGATGATCGGGTCGCCACCGATACCCACGGCCGTACTCTGGCCGATCCCCCGAGTGCTCAACGAGTGGACGACCTGATAGGTGAGCGTGCCCGAACGCGAGACCAGCCCGACCTTCCCCGGGGTGAACACGTTGCCCGGGAGGATGCCCAGCTTCGTGGCTCCCGGGGTGATGACCCCCGGACAGTTCGGGCCGATCAAGGTCGTCTCTGACCCTGTCAGTGCGGTCCTGACCCGGGCCATGTCCTGCTGCGGAACTCCCTCGGTGATGGCGACGGTGACGTCGACGGCCGCGTCGATCGCCTCGAGCATCGCATCGGCCCCGAATGCCGGCGGAACGAACAGCACCGACGCCTCGGCACGCTGCTCTGTGACCGCCTGTTCGACCGTATCGTACACGGGGATGCCGTCGACCTCGCTGCCACCCTTGCCGGGAACCGTCCCGGCGACGACGTTCGCCCCGTACTCGACCATCTGTTTGGTGTGAAAGCGGCCCTCACCACCGGTGATCCCCTGAACCACGACCCTGGTATCGGCATCGACGAGAATGCTCATGTGGGGGCCTCCGTGACCGCGACCGCACGTTTGACCGCCGACTCCAGCGTCTCCTCGACGATCAGCCGGTCGGTATCGAGGATCTCCATCCCTTCGACGGCGTTGGTGCCGGCCAACCTGACGACGACGGGTTTCGGCAGCTCCGGGAACGCTGTGAGTGCCTCGTTGATGCCGGCCGCAACCTCGTCGCCACGGGTGATCCCCCCGAAGATGTTGAACAGCACACTCTCTGCGTTCTCGTCGGCGAACACCACATCGAGTGCGTGACCGACCCGCTCGGCTTTCGCCCCGCCGCCGATATCGAGGAAGTTGGCCGGCGTCCCACCGTAATGCTCGACGAGATCCAGCGTGGCCATCACCAGCCCAGCGCCGTTGCCGATGATCCCCACCGTTCCATCCAGCCGGACGTAGTCGAACCCGTAAGCCGTCGCCTGCTGTTCGAGCCCCGCTGGCTCGGCCGCCTGGGCCTCGGTCGCCATCTCCGCCAGCTCCGGATGACGGAACGTGGCATCGTCGTCGACGTTCAACACCGCATCGACGGCCATCACCTCCCGCCGTTCGGTGATCATGAGTGGATTGATCTCCGCGTCAGTCCCGTCGGTGGCCGCCCACACTGCATACAGCGTCTGAAGCGTCTGGGCGACGTCGGGCGCGACGTCACGGTCTACCCCCGCCTCGAACACCGCACGGCGCGCCTGGTAGGCATGCAGCCCAGCCCGCGGGTCGACGTCCTCCCGGACGATGGCGTCGGGTGTCTCCTCGGCGACCGTCTCGATGTCGACGCCGCCCTCTCTGGAGACCATCGCGACCGGGCGACCAGCGTCTCTGTCCATCGTCACGCCCAGATACAGTTCGTCGACGAAGTCGACGGCCTCCTCCACCAGCACGCTCGCCACCGGTAGCCCCTTGAGCTCCATGCCGATGATGCGCTCTGCTGCCTCGCGTACCGCCCCAGCGTCTCGAGCGAGTGTGATCCCGCCTGCCTTGCCTCTGCCCCCGACCTTCACCTGTGCCTTGATAGCGCAGGGCAGGCCGATTCGCTCTCCGATCTCGACTGCCTCGTCGGCCCCGTCCGCCACCGCCGACTCGGGCGTCGGTATACCGGCATCTGCGAACAGGCGTTTTGCCTGGTACTCGTGGAGTTTCATCGCGTGGCAACCTCCGGGGCGGGTGCAGCTATAAACCCCGACGATTTTCGAGGGGGCGGGCAGCTGAATTGGCCCGCATACACCCCGTCAGCGGACTCTCCCCGCGGACACGAGCCCTCACGACCCGCTCGGACGGCTCACCGATCGGCGTCGATCGGGTCGTACGCGTTGGTGGCGTCCGGAAACCGACCCTGTCGGACGTCGCTGACGAACTCTGCGACGGCGGTTTCGACGATGCTGTCGAGATCGGCATAGCGTTTGGCGAGGCTGTACTCTTGCTCACCAAGGCCGAGGACGTCGTTGACGACCAACACCTGGCCGTCGGTGACACGGCCGGCACCGATCCCGATCGTCGGCACGTCCACCGCCTCCGAGACGCGTTTTGCGACCCCCTCTGTCGTCGCCTCGATGACGAGCGAGAAGACCCCTGCCTCGACCAGCCGCGATGCCGTCTGGACGAGCCTGTCGGCGTACTCACTCGCGGGGCCGGCACGTCCCTGGACGACGGCGCCGCCCAGCTCGTGGCGTCGTTGCGGGGTGAGCCCGATATGGCCCTGGACGGGAATGCCGATTTCGGTCAGTCGCTCGACGAGCTCGACCGTCCTCTCGCCTCCCGGCGCCGTCTCGAGCTTTACCCCCCCGGCGCCAGCCTCCTTCAGAAACCGGGTGGCATTCTCGACCGACCGTTCGATCGACGCCCCATAGGAGCCAAACGGCATGTCTCCGATCACGAGGGCCTGCTCGGTGCCACGGACCACCGCTGCCGTGTTCGAGACTGCCTGGTCCATCGTCACCGGAATCGTGCTGTCGTAGCCGAGCTGATTGTCGCCTGCCGAGTCTCCGACCAGTATCATGTCGACACCCCCACGCTCGACGAGTCGGGCGAACGTCGCATCGTAGGCTGTCAGCATCGCCAGCGGGACCCCCTCCTCGTAGCGAGAGTGAATCGAGCGGATGGTCGTCCGGGACATGGTTACAGACGGCTGGCGCCAGCCAAAAGTCTCCCGGGGGGTCCTCGAGCCGGGACGAGGGCGCCCTGCCGGCCAGAAAGCCCCAGCTCCCGGCGTATCGGGTGCGAATGCTTACTTCGCCGGGCAGAGTGAAGGCTGCTATGCCGCGCAAGGTGGTTCGACCGTGACGATGGACGAACGGATCGCAGAACTTCGGCGGCTGAAAGCCGCCGCCGCCAGCGGTGGTGGCGAGGACCGCAAGGAGAGACAACACGAGCAGGGCAAGCTCACCGCTCGCGAGCGGATCGAGTACCTGCTCGACGAGGGCACGTTCGAGGAGTTCGATACGCTCAGAGCGCACCGGTCGACCAACTTCGAGATGGCCGACCGCGAGATGCCAGGGGACGGTGTCGTCACCGGGTACGGCCAGGTCGACGGCCGGACGGTCTTTCTGTTCGCCCACGATTTCACGGTGCTCGGTGGCTCGTTGGGAGAGGTGTTCGCAGAGAAGGTCACGAAGGTGATGGACCGGGCTGTCGAGACGGGCGCGCCGATCATCGGGCTGAACGACTCGGCCGGCGCTCGGATACAGGAGGGGATCGACTCGCTGGCCGGCTACGCGGAGATATTCCACCGCAACCAGCGCGCCTCGGGTGTCGTCCCACAGATATCGGCGATCATGGGCCCCTGCGCCGGCGGTGCCGTCTACTCGCCGGCGATCACCGATTTCATCTTCATGGTCGAGGAGACCAGCCACATGTTCATCACCGGGCCCGACGTTATCGAGACGGTCACGGGCGAGGAGGTCGGCTTCGAAGCGCTCGGCGGCGCGGCCACGCACACGGGGGAGTCGGGAGTGGCGCAGTTCTCGGCAGCCGCCGAACGCGACGCGCTCGACGACGTGCGCCATCTACTCTCCTATCTCCCACAGAACAATGTCGAGAACCCACCACGGGTCGACCCCTGGGATGACCCGGATCGTGCCTGTGAGCAGGCGATGGCGGCAGTTCCCGACGCGCCGAGCAAACCGTACGACATCGCGACGGTCGTGACCGACGTCGTCGACGAGGAGTCGTTCTACGAGGTCGGTGAGGCGTTCGCCCGGAACATCCTGACAGGGTTCGCACGACTCGATGGCCACGCGGTCGGCGTCGTCGCGAACCAGCCGCGGGTGAACGCCGGCACCCTGGATATCGACGCCTCGGTGAAGGCAGCCAGGTTCGTGCGATTCTGTGATGCGTTCAACTTCCCGCTCATCACGCTCGTCGACGTCCCCGGGTTCATGCCCGGGACGGACCAGGAGCACGGTGGGATCATCAAACACGGCGCCAAGCTGCTGTACGCCTACAGCGAGGCGACCGTTCCGCTGTTGACGGTGATCACGAGGAAGGCCTACGGTGGCGCGTACGACGTGATGGCGTCGAAACATCTCGAGGCGGACGTCAACTACGCCTGGCCGACCGCGGAGATCGCGGTGATGGGCCCGCGAGGGGCGGTCAACGTGCTCTATCGCGACGAGCTGGCGGCGGCTTCGGACCCGGAGGCCACGCGAGACGAGCTCATCGAGGAGTTCAGAGAGACCTTCGCGACCCCGTACATCGCAGCCGAGCGCGGGTTCGTCGACGACGTGATCGAGCCGACCGACACACGGCGGCGCCTGATCCGCGATCTGGAGATGCTCAGGTCGACCCGGAAATCGACACCGGCGCGCAAGCACGGCAACATCCCGTTATGAATCGAGGCGATGCTCCCGCCCTCGAGCCGGGAGCGTATCTCGCCGGGGCGACAGACGACGAGGTCGTCGCCATCGCGGTAGCGCTGCGTCTCCACGCCGAACGAACATCTCCGGACCGCTCGAGGGACTCGTCCCGAGCGACCGACCCCTGGGGGTTCGCCGGCCGCGGCGAGCAGCTCACCGGAGTCGCCCCCCCGGCCCCCGAGGGGGCACCGGCAGCGCCCTGGGATGCCCTCTGGCGGCTCGAGCGGATGCGATGAGCGAGCCAGCCGCGAGGTCATACGGTCGGTGATAGCGCCGTTCGGTCCGGCACACCCACAACCGAAATAACCAGGTATCGCACGGTCTACGCAATCGTATTCATGTTCGAGAAGCTTCTCGTCGCGAACAGGGGCGAGATCGCGGTTCGGGTGATGCGTGCGTGTGAGGATCTCGGCATCGCGACGGTAGCCGTCTACAGCGAGGCCGACAAGAACAGCGCGCACGTGGCGTATGCGGACGAGGCGTACAACGTGGGCCCCGCTCGGGCGGCCGACTCCTATCTCGATCGGGCGAAGCTCCTGGAGGTCGCCGACCGTGCCGGGGTCGACGCCATCCACCCAGGCTATGGATTTCTCGCCGAGAACGCCACGTTCGCAGCGGCCGTCGAGAAGACCGACGGTGTCAGCTGGGTGGGGCCGTCCTCGGCGTCGATGCGCCAGCTCGGTGAGAAGACCAACGCCCGTAGCGCCATGGAGGGAGCGGACGTCCCCATCGTTCCGGGGACCACGACGCCCTGTTCTTCGGTCGAGGAGGTGCGAAGCTTCGGTGAGGAGTACGGCTACCCGATCGCGATCAAGGCAGAGGGGGGTGGCGGTGGCCGCGGGATGAAAGTCGTGAGCGATCCCGAAGCCGCCGAAGAGAAACTCGAGGCCGCCCAGCGGGAGGGCGAGGCCTACTTCGACAATGCGAACGTCTATCTCGAGCGATTCCTCGATGAGGCCCGCCACGTCGAGGTCCAGATCATCGCGGACGCGCACGGGAATGTGCGCCATCTCGGCGAGCGTGACTGTTCGTTGCAGCGCCGGCATCAGAAGGTCATCGAGGAGGGGCCGTCGCCGGCGCTGTCACCGGAGCTTCGAGAGCGCATCTGTGCGGCGGCAACTCGTGGCGCCAGGGAGACCGGCTACGAGAACGCTGGCACCTTCGAGTTCCTCGTCGAGGAGTCCTCCGAGCGTCATGCCGGTGCCGGTGAGCTGCTCCCCGAGGAGACACCGTTCTACTTTCTGGAGGTCAACACGCGGGTGCAGGTCGAGCACTGCGTGACCGAGATGCTGACCGACGTTGATATCGTCCGCTTGCAGCTGATGGTCGGCGCTGGTGAGCGGCTGGAATTCGAGCAGTCTGAAGTTCGCCCGCGGGGCCACGCGATGGAGTTCAGAATCAACGCCGAGGACGCATCGGCGGGGTTTGCTCCATCGCAGGCCGGCGAGCTCGGCCGCTACGACGCGCCTGGGGGCCCGGGGGTGCGAGTCGACGATGCGATCAACCAGGGGGATTCGCTGGTGATGGACTACGACTCGATGATCGGGAAGCTCATCGTCCACGCCCCGACGCGAGTCGAGTGTATACAGCGCTCGCGGCGGGCGCTCCGTGAGTACGCCATCGAAGGCATCGTGACGCTCGTGCCCTTCCACCGGTACATGCTGACCGACGAGACGTTCCTGGATGCGATGCACACGACATCGTATCTCGACGAGACGTTCGAGCCCGATACGTTCGCCGCCTGGGCTGGCACGCCTGACGCCCCCACCACGACCGGTAGGGAGCCCGAACAGCCCGAGACCGTCGAGCGTGAGTACACGGTCGAGGTCAACGGCAAACGATTCGAGGTGAATCTCGAGGGTGCTGTCCCGGACGGCCACTCCCAGGAGGGCTCCCAAGGGCGGTCCCGTGCGTCCGGCCCACCACGGCGAGGCTCGTCCAGAGACACCACCGGCGGAGGTGCCCCCGCTGGTGGCGGTGACGAATCGTCGGTCACGGCCGAGATGCAGGGGACGATCCTGCAGGTCGAGGCCGAGGTCGGAGAGGCCGTGGCAGCTGGCGAGGTCATCTGCGTGCTCGAGGCTATGAAGATGGAGAACGACGTTGTGGCGGGCCGTGATGGGGTCGTGGCGGCGGTGCCGATCGCTGCTGGCGACACCGTCGACAAGGGCGACACGCTGGTACGATTCGAGTGACCACCCGCCGTGAGCCGAGCTAGCAGCCGCGGTGACCTGTCAGATCACCCTTGTCAGGGTAGTAACTACTATTGTGCTGTGTACCGGAGATTGACAGCAATGAGCCAATCTTATGATCGAGGCCACATCGAGGATTTCAGCCGGTGGACTGAGTTCTCCGCCGGGATGTGGGCCTGGGTGCTCCACAAGTTCAGCGGCTGGGTGCTGATCGGCTACCTGTTCACCCACATCGCGGTGCTGAGCACGGCGACCGTCGATGGGGCGACATACACGAACACGCTCCAGGGACTGGAGTCGCTCGTGATCGTCCGTTTCCTCGAGGTGGGCCTGCTCGCGGTCGCCGTCTTCCACATCCTGAACGGACTGCGACTGCTGTTCGTCGACCTCGGGCTGGGACTCGACTCCCAGGACAGATCGTTCTACGCGTCGCTGGTACTGACGGCGGCGATTGTCATCGCGAGCGTTCCAACCTTCCTCGCGGGGGTGTTCTAAGATGGCAGAGTACTACTCCTCGTTCAAACCCAAGGGGACTCGCTGGTTGCTCCAACGGCTGACAGCCGCCTTCCTGGTCGTCGTGCTAGCGTTCCACTTCATGCTGTTACACTTCGTGAACCACGCGGCGGATATCACGTTCATGGGGACGAACATGCGGATGCAACAGTCAGGCTACTTTCTGACGATGGTGTTGTTCCTGATCACGGCCACGTTCCACGGTGTGAATGGCGTCTACAACGCGCTGGTGAACCAGGGGTTGAGCGGCGTGCCGAAGACGGCAGTCAAGTTCGGACTGACCGCCGGCGGGCTCGTCCTCATCGCACAGGGCATTCGTGTGGCACTCGCTATGGCGGGGGTCTCATGAGCACGAACCTGACGGAGCAGGAGCAAAAGGAGGCCCAGCAGTCGACCGAAGAGGCCGTCGAGCGGACCCAGACAGAAGCGGTCGGCGCCGCCCGAGCGGCCCAACCGTCCTATGGTTACATGAAGGAGAAAGCCGAGACCGAGACCCGCGATGCCGAGCTGACGGTCTCGATCAAGGTGTTCCGATACGACCCCGAGGTCGAGGGGAAGAAAGAGCCACGATTCGACAGCTTCGGCGTCCCTTTCCAGAAGGGGATGTCCGTGCTCGATGCGCTGATGTACGCCCGGGACCACTACGACCCCTCGCTGACGTTCCGTCACTCCTGCCGCCAGGCGGTCTGTGGAAGCGACGCACTGTTCGTCAACGGGAGACAGCGGCTGGGCTGTAAGACGCAACTCGCCGACCTGGGTGAGCAGGACGGCCCGCCGGAGACGGTGACGATCGAGCCGTTACCACACTCGGACGTAGTGAAAGACCTGGTCGTCGACATGGAGCACTTCTACGACCAGATGGAGGCCGTCGAGCCGTACTTCCAGACCTCCGAGTACCCCACCGGCGAGCTCGAAGAGCAGCGCCACTCCCGGGAGAATCGCGAGAAAATCAAGATGTCGACGCGCTGTATCTGGTGTTCGGCGTGTATGTCCTCGTGCAACATCGCCGCAGGGAACAACGAGTATCTGGGCCCGGCTGCAATCAACAAGGCCTATCGCTTCGCGATGGACGAGCGAGAGGGCGAGGATATGAAACAGCGACGGCTCGAGATCATCGAACAGGAGCACGGTGTCTGGCGCTGTCAGACGCAGTTTTCCTGTACGGAGGTCTGTCCCAAGGATATCCCCCTGACAGAGCACATCCAGGAGCTCAAACGCGAGGCCGTCAAGAGCAATCTGAAGTTCTGGTAGGGCGTGTTGTGGCCTGTCACGAGAGACAGGCTCAAGTAAGGTTGCTGCGTACTGTCTGACAACCAATCATGCATGAACATGATGTTATCGTAGTTGGCGCCGGAGGCGCCGGCCTCCGCGCCGCGATCGCCGCCCAGGAGGAGGGCGCGGACGTCGCATTGGTCTCGAAGCTTCACCCGGTCAGGAGCCACACCGGTGCCGCAGAGGGCGGCATCAATGCAGCCCTCCGTGATGGTGACGACTGGACGGACCACGCGTACGATACCATGAAGGGGTCGGACTATCTAGGTGATGCCCCGGCCATCGAGACGCTCTGTACGACATCACCGAAAGAGGTCATCCAGCTCGAGCACTGGGGGATGCCGTTCTCTCGAGAGGACGATGGACGTGTGAGCCAGCGGCCGTTCGGTGGTCTGTCGTTCCCCCGGACAACGTACGCAGGCGCGGAGACCGGCCATCATCTGTTGCACACGATGTACGAACAGGTCGTCAAGCGAGGTATCCAGGTCTACGACGAGTTCTACGTCAGCCAGCTCGCGGTCACCGACCACGACGAGCCCGAGGATCGGGTCTGTCACGGCGTCGTCGCCTACGACATCAAGTCCGGCGAGGTCGTCGGCTTCAGAGCCCGTAACGGTGTGATTCTGGCGACCGGCGGAGACGGCCAGGTGTACGACCATACCACGAACGCCGTCGCTAACACGGGCGACGGGCCCGCGATGGCCTACCGTGCGGGTGCACCGGTCGAGGACATGGAGTTCGTTCAGTTTCACCCGACGACGCTTCCGAGTACGGGTGTGCTGATCTCCGAGGGCGTCAGAGGCGAGGGCGGGATTCTTTACAACGCGGAGGGTGAGCGCTTCATGTTCGAGGGCGGCTACGCGAACAACGACGGTGAGCTGGCCTCCCGAGACGTCGTCTCGCGGGCGGAACTGACGGAGATCAACGACGGACGCGGCATCGAAGACGAGTACGTCTATCTGGACATGCGTCACCTCGGTGAGGAGCGCATCGTCGACCGTCTGGAGAACATCCTCCACCTGGCCGAGGACTTCGAGGGTGTCAATCCGCTCGAGGAGCCGATGCCGGTCAAGCCCGGCCAGCACTACCACATGGGCGGAATCGAGACCAACGAGAACGGGGAGACCTGCATCGGGGGGCTCTACGCCGCCGGCGAGTGTGCATGTGTCTCGGTTCACGGGTCGAACCGACTGGGTGGCAACGCCCTTCCCGAACTGATCGTGTTCGGTGCCCGAGCTGGGTACCATGCCGCCGGTCGCGATCTCGGCGAGGCACGCATCCAGACGGGCCCATCGGCGATGTCCGAGCTCGAGGACGGGCTCGATACGCCGGTGTCCCCGGGAGCGTTGGACACGCCGGATTCGGACGTCGCCGCGGACGGAGCGATGGTTGCCCCCGACGGGGTGCTGAACTCGGCGGTCGAGACCGAAAGAGCCCGTATGAACTTGCTGATGGACGGCGAGGGCCGTAACCACGCCGAGGTTCGCCAGAAGCTACAGCGTGCGATGACGCGCCATGTCAATGTGTTCCGCCGGGAGGAGAATCTCAAAGAGGCGCTGGAGATTATCCGAGAGTGCCGTGAGGAGTACCAGGACGTTGCCGTCCGCGACCCATCCCGGACGTACAACACAGACCTGTTGCATACGATCGAGACCCGGAATCTGATCGATATTGCCGAGGGAATCACGTTGAGTGCGCTTGCCCGAGACGAGTTCCGTGGGGCCCACTGGCGAGAGCAACACCAGTCCCGTCGCGATGAGAGCTGGCTGAAACACACGATGATCGCCTGGAACGAGGGGCGGCCGGAGGTCTACTACAAGCCGGTAATCCTCCAGGGTGAGGAGAAGAGCTACGAGCCCAAGGTTCGCTCGTACTGAGCCGGCGCGGGGCTGTTTCTCCCTCTGTTTTCGTTGCCCGATTTACGAGCCACAGCAGCGGCCCACCCGGTAGGATAATGACACGGGGGCCTCTGGCTCTCGCATGCAGACTGTCGTGCTCGCAGCGGGCAGGGGAAGCCGCATGGAGCCACTCACCACGACGACACCGAAACCGATGTTACCGGTCGCGGGTCGCCCGCTCGTCGAGCATACCGCACGCGGGGCGGTCGCAGCCGGTGCCTCCTCACTCGTGTTCGTGGTAGGCTATCGTGGCGATACCGTTCGTGAACACTTCGGAGCGAGCTACGATGGGGTTCCAATCAGCTATGCGGAACAGGACCAGCAGCACGGCACCGCAGACGCACTGAGTGCAGCAAGTGATCATCTCGACGGCCCATTCGTCGTGTTGAACGGTGACGATCTCTACGACCCGACGAGTCTCGCCGGGCTCTATGGAGCCTCGCCGGCGGTCGGCGGCTACACTGTCGAGGACCCGACCGCATACGGGGTGTTGAGCGTCGACGCCGGAGAGGTCATCGACATCACGGAGAAGCCAGCCGACCCTCCTTCGAACGTGGTGAACACGGGTGCGTACCGCTTTCCCGCGGTCGCGGCAGAGTGGGCGGCGACCGTCGACCGGTCGCCGCGAGGCGAGCAGGAGATCACGGATCTGCTCGCCAGGGTGATCAAGGAGTTCGACGTCGGGCTGGTGCCGGTCGAGCGCTGGCTCGGAGTGGGTCGGCCGTGGGAGCTGCTAGCTGCGAACGAGTGGCAACTGGGCAGTATAGAGCGCCAGATCGCGGGCGAGGTAGCACCGGATGCGGAACTCCGGGGTGATGTGGTCCTCGAGGCTGGCGCCACGGTCGACTCTGGGGTCGTCGTCGAAGGGCCCGCCCTGATTCGCTCGGGGGCATCGGTCGGCCCGAACGCGCTGATCAGAGGCGCGACGCTCCTGGAGGAGGACGTCCATGTCGGGCATGGCGTCGAGGTGAAAAACAGCGTGCTGATGGCCGGCACGAACATCCCGCATCTCAGCTACTGTGGCGATTCGGTGCTGGGGCCGGATGTGAATCTGGGCGCCGGGACACAGCTCGCCAACCTGCGTCACGACGAGGCCGACGTCCGAATGACCGTCGAAGGCACCACTGTCTCGACCGGCCGACGGAAGATGGGGCTGGTCGCCGGCGCCGGTGTCAGGACCGGCGTGAACGTCTCGATCGATCCCGGTGTCGTCCTCTCGGATGGTGCCGAGATCGCTCCTGGAACCAGGGTCTCCGCGGACAGATGAGCAGGACCATCGGCATGAGCGCTCGGGCAGTCCGTCTGGTGGGATCGTGAGCGGCCCGCTGGCCCGCCCGGATCTCACGGGGAAGGTCGCGTTCATCACGGGCACGACCAGGGGCATCGGCAAGCAGATCGCGGTGGCGTTGGCGGAGTGTGGCTGTGCGATCGTCTCGACGGGCAAGACCAGCGAGCACAACGAGTACGGTGAGCGTCAGGAGCTCGAGGGGACGATCGAGGCGACCGCACGCGAGGCCGAGGCCCACGGGGTCGACGCACTGGCCCAGGAGCTCGACGTCCGCTCGGAGCGCTCCGTTCGGCGAGCCTTCGAGGCGGCAGTCGAGCGATTCGGCCAGGTGAACATCGTCATCAACAACGCGAGTGCGATCCAACCGGCAGCCGTCGAGTCACTGCCAGCCGACCGATTCGACCTGCTGACCGAGGTCAACGTCCGCGGGACCTTCCTCACCGCTCGGGTGGCCGTCGAACATCTCAAAGCCGCGGAGGATGCATGGTTCCTCTCGAACGCTCCACCGGTCACCGTCGACCGGGCAGGGGGGTACGGTCCGTACGCGTGGTCGAAACTCGGGATGAGTTTCATGACCCTCTCGATGGCGAGTCGGCTCGCCGCGTTCGACGTCGGCTGTAACACGTTCTGGCCGGTGACGGCGATCGACACCAGAGCGACCCGTCATTTCGGCCTGGGGTCCGAGACCGACTGGCGATCCCCGGCGATCGTCAGCGATGCCGTCGAACAGATCCTCACTCGGGACCCCGCCAACTACACCGGACGGGCGCTCTACGACGAGCAGGTGCTCCGGGAGTGCGGGGTGCAGGACTTCTCTCGGTACAACCTCACGCCGGGGGATCCGACGCCGCTCTCGGCACAGATGTTCGACCCAGCCTACGCTCGCCCGGCCTCTCAAAATGAGGAGTGAGAGCCACAACACCAGAGGCTAAATGGGGGCAGGGCGTTTGTCAGCCAATGGTAAAACCCACTTCGGACCTCGGCGAAGACGTCACCGAGGAGACCGCTCCGCAGTGTGCAGCCTGTGGCACTCCGATCGTCCAGGAGCCGTCACATCGTGTCGTCACGTGGGTCGAATCGGCCGAGATAGAAACCGCCCACTTCTGCGATGACTCGTGCAGACAGAGCTGGGAGTCCGAGTGAGCTCAAAGGCGTGCGGACAGGAGTCCTCGCTCTCTCCCCACCCAAGATCACAGCGGGGACAGTTGTGGACGCCAGCTCACCGCAGGGGCTGCATCATGGAAACCCCCGAAGGCTCTTGACGGCCGACCAACCGCCCGAGACGTGGTCTCGGCTTTGGAGAGGGCTCGCGGCCGTTCGGCCCGGCGGCACCCGCACGTGGTGAGTCAGTAATATGCGTTTCCAGGCCCAACGGCATCTATGAGAAAACGAGAGTTGGTCTACGTGCATGGCTTGCTTGCGGAGGTCCGATCGTACATCGAGGAGTCCGCCGATGGCTCCCTCGACACGTCTTACGACGAGATGGAGGTGACACCGGCGTCGATCCACCTGGGTAAAGCAGCTCACGAACGAGCCGTCTTCGCACTGGCCGGTGATCTCGCCGAAAAACAGATCGCCAACGATGACCAGGCGATCGCCGCCGACTGACCGGTGCGAGAGACGATCGAGTGGCTGCGAAAACGGCCATACTACGACGGCCAGATCACCGAGCAGCGCTCGATCGACGCACGAGCGGCCAGCTTCGACGAGGCACTCTCACTCGATCGCCGGCTCGCCGGCGCGCTCGAAGCGGACGGTATCGAGAAGCTCTACGCTCACCAGGCGGCCGCGATACGTGGCCTGCGGTCGGGTGAGAACATCGTGCTGTCGACCGAGACCGCCTCGGGCAAAAGCCTGGCCTACACGATTCCTGCGTTCGAGCGAGCGATGGGGCAGCCATCAGCCACCACCGACGGGAGCCCTTCGCATGGGAGTCGCCATCGGCAGACGACGCTGTACGTCGCCCCGCAGGTCGCGCTCATAAACGACCAGACGGAGACGCTCTCTGAGCTCGCCGACCGACTGGGGTTCGGCTCGGGCGTCGCCGTCGCCCAATACACCGGCCGACAGAGCCGTGCCGAGAAGGCACAGATCAGAGACCGCCAACCGACCGTGCTGTTGACGACGCCCGACATGCTCCACTATGGGATCCTGCCGCACGCACACCGGCTCTGGGACTGGTTTTTCAGGCGGCTCTCGACCGTGATCGTCGACGAGGTCCACGCGTATCGTGGTGTCTTCGGCTCACACGTCTCGCTGGTCTGTCGCCGCCTGAATCGCCTCTGTGAGCGGTTCGAGGCCGACCCCCAGTGGATGTGCTGCTCGGCCACGATCGCGAACCCCGTCGACCACGCGTCGACGTTGACCGGCCAGCCGGCGGCCTCGTTCGACGCGATCGAACACGACGAGTCGGCGAGAGGCCCCCGCGAGTGGCTGTTGTGGAATCCGCCCGAACAGGCCGATGGCAGCGGCATGGGTCGCCGTCGCTCTTCGCACGTGGAGGCCAAACGGCTGTTCGTCGACCTCGTCTCTCGCGACCTCCAGACGCTCGTCTTCTGTGGCTCCCGACAGGCCGCGGAGCGATACGCGACTGACAGTGCGGATGCGCTCCGTGCGGCGGGTGAGCACGCTGCCGCTGGTACGGTCGCGGCCTATCAGGCGACGCTGCCGACCGAGCGGCGCCGCGAGATCGAGGCTGGACTCCAGGACGGATCCACACGGGGTGTCTGGACGACGAGTGCGATGGAGCTCGGCGTCGATATTGGCGGCCTCGACTGTGTCATCCTGGATGGCTACCCTGGGACGAGGATGAGCACCTTCCAGCGAGCGGGACGTGCAGGGCGCGGGATGGACCCTGCGCTGGTCGTGCTGATCGCCGGTGAGGACCAGCTCGATCAGTACATCATGGGCAACCCAGCCTCCCTGTTCGAGGATCCACCCGAACGCGCCATCACCAACCCCACCAACGAGGAGATCCTGCCCGACCACGTCCGGTCGGCCGCCGCGGAGAACTGGCTGTCGACGAGCGACGAGCGATGGTTCGGCGCCCCCTTTCCGGGGCTCGTCGACCACCTCGAGTCGACCGGCGAGCTCCGCCGGCGCTCGACACGCCAGGGGACCCGCTGGACCACAGACGGGGCCCCGCAGCAGGGTGTGAGCCTTCGGACAATAGACGACGACCCCATCCAGCTGGTCGACCAGCGTGGTGAGGAGACTCTCGCGACGCTGCCGTTCGACGACGCGCTCCGAGATGCCCACCGGGGGGCGATCTACCATCATCAGGGCCGAACCTACGAGGTCGCAGAGCTGAATCTCTCGAGCCGGGTGGCCAGCCTGAATCCGACCTGGGCTGACTACTACACCTCGACGCTTCACGACAAGACGATCTCGATCGAGCGGGCTCTCGAGTCCTCCTCACTCGAGAGCCGCCCGGACGTGACGGTCACCTTCGCCGAGCTGACGATGCGACAGCAGATAACCGGCTTTCGACGCCAGGACTCCCGCAGCGGGGCGGCACTCGGCGAGGAGTCGCTCACACTCCCCGAGACGACGCTCCGAACCAAGGGGCTCTACTTCACGCTGCCTCCGGACCTCGAGGCGACGTGCCGAGCGCACGCTGGAGAGTTCAACGGCGGCATCCACGCCGCAGAGCACGCGATGATCTCGATGCTCCCGACGATGGTGCTCTGTGATCGTCGTGATATCGGTGGCGTCTCGACCCCGTTGCATCCACAGACGGGTCGCTCGACGATCTTCATCTACGACGGCTACCCTGGCGGGGTCGGCCTGACCCGAGCCGGCTACGAGAGTATCGAGCGGCTCATCGAGACCACGCTCCGCATGCTGGAGGCCTGCCCGTGTGAGAGCGGCTGTCCTGCCTGTGTCCAATCGCCTCACTGCGGGAACGCGAACGACCCGCTCGACAAGGCCGTCGCCCGACTGCTTTTGGAGGAGCTTCGCTAGTACGGCAACCGCGAGGGTATCGGCGCCGATGGCTACCTGAGTCAGGGCGGAGGTCCCGCCAGCGCCCGGAGATTCCTGGTTCCGTCGCCGCCTCAGACTTGTCGATACGCTTCAGTCGGCACGTCTTGTCGCGGCCGGCGTCCGATGGCTTCACCCTCTCGATCTTCCAGAGGCAGACCGTCGCGATGTCAGCCTCGTCTTCGAAGACGGGCCGCTCAGAGATGTGTTGATACGTTGCGTCGAAAGCGGGCCCGGAATAAGAACGGCTCGGGCTCACGCCGGACACCCCCTGCGACCGCGTTCAGTTGAACACGGTGCAGGGGCCTCAGTCCGTTGGATTTTGAGGGTTTGGGGCCAAGCCAAGGGTGGGATTCGAACCCACGAATTCTCGATTACAAGTCGAGTGCTTGCACCGCCCAAGCTCCCTTGGCCCATCGGTCACCAGGGATGCCGGCCGCTAAGTGCTATCGTTTCAGCGCGAGCCACGGCTTCCGACGACAGCTCGAGGCGACCCATCGAGACATCGATACTGGGCATCTGGTGGGTCCAGGCCCACACGATGACGCCGACCGCGCCTGCTCAGAGTGACTTCTCGTATGCGACCCGGTGGGCGTCGTAGCCTGCCGCCCGATAGAACTGCCGAGCGCGGTCGTTAGCCGCCATCGCCTCCAGGGCGATGACCGTGCAGCCCCGCTCTCGGAGCTCGGTTTCGGCTCGGGACAACAGCGCTCTGCCGTGTCCCTGACTCCGGTGGTTCGGCGCGACGTAGATGTTCTCGACGAGCCCGCGTGTCTCCGTCAGTTCGTATCTGCCGGTCTCGACCGAACACGTGACGAATCCCTCGATAGTGCCCCCACGGTCGAGCACGAACAGGGTGCCCGCCACCGCGTGTCTGAGACAGGCATCCCGCACGATCTCGCGGTTTGCCGTGGTCTCGAGGCGTGAGCCGTGGGCCAGCTGCTCGGCGGCGAGCTCCACCCAGAGCCGGACCACAGCATCGACATCCTCGGTCTCCCCGCGGAGGATCTCACTCATGACCGCATCAGGAGCTGGGGCTCTCTCGCAGTGCTGTCACCGCCGGCAGCGGATCGCCCGTCAGCATGCTCAAACAGGCCCCGCCGCCGGTCGAGACGTGGTCGAAGCCGCTGATTTCCAGCGCCCGGAGCGCCGCCGCGGTGTCTCCCCCGCCGACGACGCTGAACCCCGCCCGCGTTCCCGCACGGTAGAGCTCGCGGGTGCCGACCGCGAACGGCTCCTGCTCGAAGACACCTGCAGGGCCGTTGAGCACCGCCGTGCCCGCGTTCTCCAGGATATCGGCGAAGTGTGCGATGGTCTTGGCCCCGACGTCGACGGCAGGCGCCGTCGATGGGAGCGATGCGATATCGGTCTCGACCCGTCTCCCATCCGCATCTAGCGCGAGATCGCGTGGCAGCTGAATCCGTGTCCCGTGGTCATCGAGAAGCGCGCCCGCCTCCTGGACGGCGACCGCCGACCGCTCGTTGACGACCGAGGCGCTGGGCGCACCCAGTCTGACACCCGAGGCGAGCAAGAACGCGTTGCCGACCACGCCGGTCGCGAGCACCGTGTCGGCCAGGTCTCGCTCGAGCACACTCCGGGCGACGTGGAGCGAGTCGTCGACCTTGGCCCCACCGAGAAGGTAGACGCGCGGGGTCGGCGACCCCTCGATATCGCCCAGCACCTCCAGCTCTCGCTCCATGACTCGTCCGGCGTACGAGGGCAGCTGTGTGGGAAACCCCACCAGCGACGGCTGTGACCGGTGTGCCGCGGCGAATGCATCGTTCACGAAGGCGTCCAGTACGGGCACCAGGCGGCTGACGAGGATTGTCTCGGCAGCCGCTGCCGGCTCGAAATCCATGTACTCCTCGGCGTAGAATCGGGTGTTCTCCAACACCAACGCCTCACCATGAGCCAGCGTCTCGATGCGTGACCTGGCGTCCGCAGAGAACGTGCTATCGCAGTAGGAGACTCGGGCCTCGAGAAGCTCATCGAGCCGGCTCGCGTGGGCGGACAGATCACGGAATGCCTCTCCACCCGGTCGGCCCTGGTGGGCGAGGATGACGACTCTCGCCTCGCGCTCGAGCAGTTCCGAGAGCGTGTCGAGATGTGCCCGAATACGGGCATCATCCGACAGGCCATCCCCCTCGACGGGGCTGTTGATGTCGACCCGAACGCCGACGGCCGCCCCCGATGCATCGAGATCCGTCAGCGTCTGTAACATTGGCCACTTTGAACGGTCCGGGAGCAAAGAGGTTTCCCTGAGCGACCGGCAGCTCGGCGCCAGTGGCTCCGGGCGATTCGTCGGGGTCTCTGCGGGGCCGAACCCCCACCAAACGACGGATTATTTACCGAGCGCTCTAGGATGTAACAGTGAAATAGAGAGATGGGTGTCGCCGAGCAACTCACCCGGGGCCGGTCGATCGTTCGCGGACGGATAGACGTCCTTCTAGTGACACTGCTGGTCGTGTTACTCGGCGTGGACCTGCTCGGACAGCTGGTTGGCGGAGCGCTGGGATTCCCCTTCCTCGCGAGCGTCTTTCTGGAGGGGCTCGTCGTCGGCCTGGCCTACGGGCTGGCGGGGATCGGCCTCTCGATGACCTACAGCATCCTGAACTTCGCCAACTTCGCCCACGGTGACACCGTGACCGTCGGGGCGTTTGCCGGCTGGTCGACCGCCTACGTGCTGGGTGGACTGGGGACCGCAGGAGTGGGGAGTCTGTTCCTGCTGGGAGGGTCGCCGAGCATCTCCGTCCTGAGTGCCTTCGGTGTCGTGGTCATCGGCGCACTGACGGCAGGTGCCAGTGGGGCGGCACTCTCGCTGGCGCTAGACCGGGTGGTCTATCGACCGATGCGATCTGCAGATGGTATCTCGTTGCTGATCGCCTCGATTGGCGTGGCGCTCGGCCTTCGATATCTGATCGCGTTCGTCTACGGCACCGACGTCAGAGGCGTGACTGCGCCGGTCTCCAAGCTCGGCCTGTTCCGCCTGGAGGGAGTCACCGGCATCGGTCTGATTCGGCCGGGACAGCGAGTCGGTGAGCTGGCAGGGGCGGGGGAGTTGCCGTTTTTCCTCCCCGTCGGAGCCGGGGGCACGGGGAGTGAGGTGCTGGTCAGCCTGACTCTCCACGGTGTGGCATTGGCCATTGCCGCCTCGGGGCTCATGCTCGGTGTCCACCTCCTGTTACAGCGCACCAAGCTCGGTACCGCGATGCGAGCGATGGCCGACAACAAGCCACTGGCCAGAGTGACTGGCATCCCGACCGAGCGGGTGATCCGTGCGACCTGGATCGTCGGCGGTGCGCTGACCGGCATCGCGGGGTTCCTGATCGTGCTCGAGCGAGGAACGATGTCGTTCACCTTCGGCTGGCTGTTGCTACTGTTCATATTCAGCGCGGTCATTCTGGGCGGAATCGGGTCGATCTACGGGGCGATGGCCGGCGGCATCATCATTGGACTCGTCGATTCGATGGCGATCATCTGGCTGCCCAGCTCGCTCACCAAGGCGGCAGCATTCGCCGTGTTGATTCTCGTCCTCATCGTCAGGCCGGACGGGCTGTTCGGCGGGGTGACGACGGCGTGAGCAGCGCCGATAGCAGTCTCCCGGGGGTCGGCCGGCTGCGAGCCACCCTCACCTCGGTCTTCGCGGGTCACGACGGTCGAATGATCGCCGGCACCATGGGTGGCATCTACCTGCTGTTGATACTCGTCGGGTTGCTTGCCGGGTTCGACGCCGGTGGGGTGGTTAACACCCTCCGTGCCGCGACGGTGTACGCGGCAGGCTATGGGATGTTGGTGCTGGCGCTGAACCTCCACTGGGGGTACACGGGGCTGTTCAACATCGGCGTGGCCGGGTTCATGGCCGTCGGGACGTACACGACCGCGATACTCTCTGCAGCCCCCTCGACGGAGCCCGGATTCGGGCTGGGGCTTCCACTGGGGGTCGCCGTCATCGGTGGGATGCTGGCAGCAGCTCTCCTCGGCGTGCTGACGGCGCTTCCCGCCCTGCGGCTGCGCGCGGACTATCTAGCGATCGTCACGGTCGCGCTCTCTGAGATCATCAGACTCGGCATCAAATCGCGGCCACTCGCGGAGTTCACCCTGCTGGGGACGACCGTCGGGACCGGCGGCGGCCGCGGGATCAGCTATCCGGCACCGAACAGGTTCGGAAGTTGGGCGCTGGAGACGGTACCCGGTGGCGGCGCCGTCTACGATGTCGGGGCGGCCGTCGGTGTTGCCCGGCCGGTGATCGAGGGGGTCGTCTACATGTTCCTGCTGATCGCGTCCGCAGCCGCGTTCTGGGTGTTCCTGGTCCGGGTCGGCAACTCCCCGTTCGGCCGCGTGCTCAAGGCCATCCGCGAGGACGAGCTGGTCGCTTCCTCACTGGGGAAAGACACCCGTCGGTTCAAACTGATCGTGTTCGCGGTGGGCTGTGCGCTGATGGGGTTGGCCGGCTATCTCTGGCTGGGGCGGTCCGGGTTCGTGAACGATCTATCCTTCCGCCCCAACATCACGTTCTTCGTATTCGTCGCACTGATCATCGGTGGCGCTGGGTCTAACACCGGCAGCATCCTTGGTGGGATGGTATTCTCTTCGGTCCTGTTCTACTTCCCCCAGTTCGTCAGTCAGAACTTCTCCCCTGGCGGGGTCGCCCCGCGCAATTTCGTTGCAGCGCTGGACGGGGTTGGGGCGTTCGGCGCGTATGCACTACAGAACATCTCGGCCATCCGATTCATGCTCATCGGTATCGTGTTGGTCTATCTGATGCAGAATCGTCCTCAGGGCCTGTTGGGCCATCGCACGGAGTCAGCCGCGGCGATCGACCTTCTCGACAGGGACGCTGGGATGCGTGCGGATGGTGGGGCGCCCGATACGGCCTCGCGCCCGGACCGACAGGGTGAGGACGGTGAGTGAGCCGCCCCCGTCGGCCGAGCCCCTCGAGCCACCGGTGGATACCTCCGGTGAGCCCACCGTCGGTGCAGACGGTGGTTTCCCACTGCGTGTCGAGGGGCTCAGTAAGACGTTCGGCGGGATCACCGCGGTCGCCGACGTCTCCTTTCGGATCAGCGAAGGCTCACTCACGGGGCTCATCGGCCCGAATGGGGCCGGCAAGTCGACGACGTTCAACTGCATCGCGGGGGTCCACACACCGACGGCCGGAGAGATATACTTCAACGGCGAGCCGATCACCGGGTTCGAGCCGAGTCAAATCGCGACCAAAGGGCTGGTGCGAACGTTCCAGATCGCCAGGGAGCTCGAGGAGATGACCGTCCTAGAGAACATGATGTTGGCTCCGTCCGGCCAGCTCGGTGAATCGCTGTTGCGGTCGGTGTTGCCGGGCCTGCGAAAGGGGGTGATGGCCCAGGAAGCGGAGCTACGCGACCGGGTCTGGGAGATGCTGGAGCTGTTCGAGATCGACCATCTCGCGGGTGAGTACGCAGGAAACCTCTCTGGCGGCCAGCGAAAACTGCTGGAGATGGCTCGGGCACTCATGACCGACCCGGAGATGGTCCTGCTCGACGAGCCGCTCGCGGGTGTCAATCCCACGCTCGAGGAGAAGATTCTCGACCGGATCCAACAGCTCCGTGGGGAGGGCTACACCTTCCTGCTGGTCGAACACGATATGGACGTCATCATGAACAACTGCGAGCAGGTGATCGTGATGCACCAGGGCAAGATTCTCGCAGAGGGAGAGCCCGCGACGATCCGCGAGAACGAGCGGGTCATCGATGCCTACCTGGGTGATAGCGATGAGTGAGAGCGGCTCGCAGACCGACGAGCAGCCCGGCGAGCTGCTGCGGGTCCAGTCACTCGATGCGGGTTACGAGGACCTGCAGATCATCACTGACGTCGACATGTCGGTGAGGGAGGGGGAGTACGTCACCATCGTCGGTCCCAACGGCGCGGGGAAATCGACGGTGATGAAGTCTGTCTTCGGGCTGACGAATCAGATGGGAGGGAGCGTTCGTTTCCGCGAGGAGACCATCTCCGGGAAGGACCCAGAGGAGATCATCCACTACGGGTTGGGGTACGTGCCGCAGAATGCCAACGTGTTCGCAGGGTTGAGCGTCCGAGAGAATCTCGAGATGGGCGCGTACATCCGCGAGGAGTTTCCGGTCGCTGCCATGGAACGTATCTACGACCGGTTTCCGATCCTCGAAGAGCGGGCGACACAGCAAGCAGGCACTCTCTCTGGTGGACAGCGACAGATGCTCGCGATGGGCCGGGCGCTGATGCTCGACCCGGATCTGCTGTTGCTCGACGAGCCCTCTGCAGGGCTCGCTCCGGACCTCGTCGCGGAGATGTTCGATCGCATCGATCGGATCAACGATGCCGGCACGGGGATTCTGATGGTCGAACAGAACGCTAAACAGGCGCTTAGACGCTGTGATCGTGGCTACGTCCTGGTCGACGGACAGAACCGATACGAGGACACGGGCGACGCGCTGTTGGGTGACCCAAAGGTGCGGCGCGATTTTCTCGGCGGTTGAGTCTCCCCGCACTGATGGACCAGGACTCCATCGCGCGAGAGAATGCCGACCGTCCCCGAAGGCGGGTTGACCGAGCCCACTGGTCGCTGCTGTGGGCCGTGGGTGCATCGCCCCGACTCCCGTCAGGAAGACGGGAACACCCATGTGGTATCGAGGTGCGTTGGGCTCATGCAGGCCTCGATTCTTCTAGCCTCGACCTGGCGTTCGGCGTGTATCGACTACTGCCAGGCGTCCTGACGGTGCCTGGTTCGTGCTCGCGCCGACGCGCTGGGGTTTCGCCTCGATCACGCTGATCACCCCCTCGGCCGTGGCTACACCTGTGCGTACCGCTCGGTGGTCGGAGATGAAAATGAAGGAATGTTGCAGACGCCGGTGTGGCCTGCCGACCTCAGTTGCCGAAGTCGATCGTTGACTGCGTCGAGACACCGTCAGCGGTGAACTCGAAGATCTCGTAGGTGACAGCTTGCATGTCACCGTTCTCATCGAAGTCGACGGAGGACGATGCGCCACCGTAGTTGATGGCGTCGCCGGCCAGCACGGCCTCAACGGCCTCTGCCAACGTCTCTGGGCCGAAGGCCTCACCATCGGGGTTGGCGACGGCGTCCATGTTGTCACGCACTGCGGAGCCGACGTTCTCGCCTGCGGCGACGTTCGCTAGCAGGCTGACAGCGGTCGCATCGTACGCCTGTGACGTGAAGACGCCGGCCTCGCTGCCGAACTGGTCGGCGAAGCTCGTCTCGAAGAACTCCTTGCCAGGGCCAGCCGCCGAGGGGGCCGTCCCGATGACGTTGCTCATGTCACTCCCGACCTCGCCGGGGAGCGTCGCGTCTCTGAGACCGTCCGTGACGACGATCTGCACACCGGTATCGAAGTCAGCGTAGTAATCACGGAAGATCTGAATGCCGGATGCTGGGTAGCCGATGACGACCAACATGTCCGGACTGTCGGCCAGGGCCTCTTCGAGTCGTGAGGTGTAGGACGACTGCTCTTTCTCGAACGCGACCGTGGCCGCGACCGACCCCTCGAACGAGCCTGTGAAGCTGTCCGAAAGCGCCTGCCCGTAGTCGTTGTTGACGTACATCACCGCTGCGTCGGTCGCTCCGACGTCATCAGTTCCCACCTGAGCCATCACACTACCCTGTAACGCATCCGATGGCGGCGTTCGGAAGATGTAGCCATTGTCGTCCAGTCCCGTCACCGTCGGCGATGTTGACGACGGCGAGACACCGACGACCTCGTTCGGGATGAGCACCTGCCGTGAGACCTGCACGTTGACACCCGAGGAGGCGGGGCCGGTGATCGCCGGGAATCCGGCGTTGACCAGGTTCTCCGCGGCCGAGATGCCTGCCTGCGGATCGGTCTGTGTGTCTCCGATCTGAGACTCGAAGCTGACTCCGGACACTGCATCCTGCAGCTGTAGGATCGGGAGGTCCGCTCCGTCTCTGATCGGTCGCCCGACCGATGCCAGGTCGCCGGTCTCCGGCATCAGTATCCCATGGGTAACCGTTCGCCCGCTGGACCCGCCCGAGCCACCGCCGCCCAGACAGCCGGCGAGTCCCACCGCACCTGCCGTTGCAACCCCTTTCAGGGCGTTGCGTCGTGTAATTTTCTCTCGCATACCGCCGAAGAAACCAGCCGGACTGGTATAAACGTAATCGATTGGGTTTGTCGTCGCCGGGGCGGACGGGGCCGTTTCGATGTTTCTCCGCCAGAGGCAATCCCTACCCCCTGGAGTCACCGGGTGGGCCCGCACCGGCGCCGGCTGTCCGGTGGCCGCCCGCAACACCCCCGACCGCTCGTCTCCCTGGTGTCGGTCGGCTCAGTGCGCGAATTCGACGGTCGTCCCAACCTCGCGGCACTCCTCGAGTGCGTGTTTCGCTGCCATGCCGGCAACCTGTGCGGACCTCGCCTCGCCGACCCCGACCTTCAGGTCGACATCGACGGCTTCGCTGACGTGTTCACAGGCATCGCGATAGGCCGACTTCTCCATCACCGGACAGGCAGCGATTAGATTGTCTCCCCCGACGAAGAAGGTCAATGCATCGTGGGCACGACGCATGTATCGCATGAGCTCGGCGTACCCCTGTTCGATCTCAATGAACGTGTCGAACTCGTTGAGCCTGTCCGTGTACTTGCCCGTGGCGTCGATGACGTCGAAGTGTGCCACAGCCAGGTCGTCCTCCTCTCTGGCGGCCTCGGGGAGTGTCTCGCCTCTGAGGATCTCCGTCCGCGACGAATCCTGAGCACTGCCGGCGTCTTGCAAGTGGTCGCTCGCGATGCCAAGTGCAGCCGCCGGGGCTTCGTCCACGCCGATGCCGAACGAGACCGTCACCGGATATCGGTTCCGGATCGACTCCTGGATACGGGCGTGCGTGTCGGTATCGATGCCGTTGGTCACGGCGATCATGTTGTCGAAACGGGTGAAAAACACGTACCCCTGCCGATTACCCATCAGCTGTGAGAGATCGGCATAGAGCCGTGACTGTAGCGTCTGAAGATCTACTTCGCGGCGGGGTTCTGGTGTCACCGTCCAAGGGCCGTAGTTGTCGATCTGGACGAGAGTGACCTGGAATTGCGTCACGGGCGAAACTCGTCGCAGCATCTTAAGGGCGTTACCGTTCTCAGTTCTGGACGCTCCGCTCGAGCGGTCTCCGGGCAGCGTTGCGACGGTCGGAGCCGGGCGCGCCCGTCAGTTCGGGATGTCCTCGGGCATGATATCCCAATAGCCCCCCTCGCGCATCGCATCGCCGACGCTCGTGTGGAACTCGACCATATCCTCGAACGTCTGCTCGCCGACGTATTCGAAGATGTCACCGACCGCAACCACGCGCTGATCGTCCAGGCGGATCGGGTCGTCACCGAACTGTTCGACGTACTCCGACGCCGCGAGCGGGAAATCCTCCGTCTCGTCGACCTTTTTTGCCAGCAGTGCCATCCCGAACTTGCGCATACCTTCGCTCCCCTCGGCGCCGTCAGGGTCGTAGGGCCACTCTGTCATGCTCCCCGTCGGTCGGGGGCCAGCAAATGTGTTGTGCTAACTGCTCGGGACGTTCGGTCCTCGAGTGGTGGCCTAACACGGTGGGACTGGGATTCGAACCCAGGAACCCGTTATGGGACCGGTTTTCAAGACCGGCGCAATAGGCCGCTCTGCCATCCCACCTGTACATTCCCCACATTGGGGCGTCTCAAATCGGTTGCGATGGCTGCGTCAGGCCGCCGGCACGCTCACTCTTGCAGTACGGGCTGCCCGTCGGTCGCCACGCCCACCTCGAGTGGTAACTCGTCGAGCGCCGCGACGAGATTGCCTGGCACTGTCAGTGCTGCCTGCCGTCTCGAGTCGATCAGCATCATCGCAGCCGCCAGGTCGGCGGCCGTCTCGATGATCGGCTGCAGCGGGGCGAATCCAACACTCGCTCCGGCCTCGAGTCCGCGCTCGACCAGCGTCGAGAGCGCCGGTGCTGCGTATGCATCTTCGAAATCGAGCGGCATGCTGAACGCCGCGAAGTAGATCCGGCCGTCCTCTGCATGGCCCAGAACCATATCGTTCAGGCGCAGCTTCATCGCCGCCTGATCGATGATCTGGCGGGTCACCAGGGCTGCCGATGGCTCGAACACGGCGACACTGGTGACATCCTCCTGTTCGAGCAGGTGAGAGACCGTGTTGCCGACGCGCCCGGCGAAGCTCTCACCGACCTGCACCTCGTAACGCGCATCTGGCACGATATCGTCGAGATGCCCCCTGAGAGCCGTCTCGGAGTCCTCGACACCCTCGATCGCTGTCGCCGGGCGATAGTTGACAAGCAGGGTGCCGCCCGAGCTATCGGCGGCCAGACAGACGTCTCGTAACATCGCGACGTACAGCTGTTCGCGCGCCGTCGCCGAGAGCCCGGGGTGATCTGCCATCGACCCGAGGACGCCTGGGTGTGGCGGGTCGGCCAGAACCGCTAGTTCGGTCATACGTTGCTACACTCGGGTGAGAACATGGGTGATGCGGAACCTCTGCCCCGGCTGGGCCGATCGACCGAATGGGTCAGGGCGCGAGCGAGCTCGGGCTTGCGGGCGGGTCGCCCCCGCCAGCGCTCGGTCAGGCGACACCCAGGAGCACGGCCCACCGTCTCACTCGGCATCGTCGACCGCGGTCGCGCTCGTCGCAACGTCCGGATGCTCGTTCTCCGGCGACCGGGGGTGATACTCCGTCTGATACTTGCCGGGTGCCCCATCGAGCCGGTCCGGGTTGACCCGGCCTGCCAGCATCATGAAATCGAGGACCGAACACCAGAGGACCGCCTCGACGACCGGCACCGCTCGGGGCGGCAACACCGGGTCGTGGCGGCCGACCACCTGCACCTCTTTTTCCTCGCCCGTCTCCCAGTCGACGGTCCGTTGCTCTCGAGGGATCGATGTCGGTGCGTGCCAGGTCGCTTCACCGTAGATCGGCTCGCCAGTCGTGATCCCCCCTTGCATCCCCCCGTGGTCGTTGCCCGCCGGGACTGGATCGCCCGGCTCACTGACGACGTCATCCCTGTCACCGTCATCGAACTCCCAGTTCTCGTTGCGTTCGAGGCCGCGCATCGATGCGGCATCGCGACCCACGCCGAACTCCACCGCGGCGGTCGCCGGAATCGCAAACAGCAGGCGCCCGAGTCGGGCCGGGATGCTGTCGAATCGCGGCGCGCCCAGCCCTCTGGGGACACCGCGGCACTCGAAGTAGATACTCCCCCCGATCGAGTCACCCTCGCGCTGGTACTGGTCGATCGCATCGCGCATCTCGGCGGCCGTCTCCGGGTGGCCACAGCGAACCTCGTTGTCCTCGGTGTGCTCGAGCATCTCCTCGAAGCTGACCGGCGGCGCCTCGATATCGCCGATCTTGTTCACGTGCGCTTTGACCTGCACGTCCCACTCGGACTGCTCGAGGACGGCCTTCGCGATGGCCCCGGCGGCGACCCAGTTGACGGTCTCTCTGGCCGAGGAGCGCCCACCACCGCCCCAGTTCCGTGTGCCGAACTTCGACGAGTAGGTGTAATCACCGTGAGACGGTCGTGGTGCCGTCACGAACGGCTCGTACTTGCCCGACCGCGCGTCCTTGTTCTGCACCACCATCCCGACGGGCGTGCCGGTGGTGTACCCATCCTCCAGCCCGGAGTTGATCCGCACCTCGTCGGGCTCGCCCCGGGAGGTCGTTATCATCGACTGGCCGGGCTTGCGGCGATCCAGCTCCTCCTGGATCGTCGCCCTGTCCAGCATGACCCCGGCCGGCACGCCCGAGACTGTACAGCCCATGGCGGACCCGTGGCTCTCGCCGTAGGTGGTCACCCGGAAGAGCCGCCCGAACTCGTTGCCGTTCATGGCCAACCTGGGAAGCCCCAGCATTTAGATTGTCCGTTCAGCAGAAGCGGCCGGACCCCGCCGTGGCTATCGATGGGGGTCGTCCTCGACCGTCGCACCGAGTGCCGCGAGCGTCTCGAAGAAGGCGGGAAACGAGACGTCGACGTGCTCGGCACCGGCGACCGTCGTCGTTCCCTCGGCGACGAGCGCGGCGATGCTCAGTGCCATCACTAGCCGGTGGTCGCCCCGCCCGTCGACGGCATCGCCGACCAGCGCAGAGCCATCACCGTCGATGATCAGCGTGTCCTCTCGCTCCGTGACCGACGCCCCGAGCGTGGAGAGCTCCGCAGCCATCGCCGCGACGCGGTCGGTCTCCTTGTACCGGACGTGTTCACAGTCGACGATCCTGGTCGACCCCGAGGCTGCCGCACCGAGCGTCGCGATCGCTGCCGAGGACGGACAGACGCTCACCGTCGAGGGTGCATCCCCGTCGGCCCAGGGCGATACGAAGATCGTCGATATC
>ERZ1034535.16-NODE-16-length-23257-cov-9.023446_pt1 | contig 23257 bp, 25 predicted proteins | sample MGYA00520598_ERZ1034535 | MGnify/ENA primary metagenome ERZ1034535 (study PRJEB33760, sample SAMEA4777708) | hypersaline lake metagenome | biome: hypersaline environment; feature: brines | place: Spain | collected 2014-08 | depth 0 m ...
GGTCGCTTCGCTCCCTGCGTTGCTCCTTGAGGAAGGGGACTTAGCGCCTGAAAATGGTTAAACTGCCGCCCACAGCCGGCCGCCCACCTCCACGATCGGGGGTCTGCGCCTCTCAGGCTAGGAAGCTGGGCTGGATCTGTTTGTCCGCTCGCTCCTGGCTGAGATGCTCGAAAAACCGTTCGGGGTCGACCTCGCCTGCCTCGCGCTCCTGCCGATCCCGGATCGAGAGGGTGTCGTTCTGCTCCTCGTCGTCGCCGACGATCAGCATGTACGGCAGCCGATCCTCGTGTGCTGCTCTGATCTTCCGCCCCACAGTGTGATCGCGGTCCTCGACGGTCGCTCGGAGCCCCCGGGCGCCAAGCTCCTCGCAGACGGCCTGCGCATACTCCATATTGTTGTCGCTGACCGGGAGCACACGGACCTGCTCGGGGGCGAGCCAGAGCGGGAACTTGCCGTCGAAATGTTCGATCAACACCATGAAGAACCGCTCGTAGGAGCCATACAGCGCTCGATGGATCATCACCGGCTGGTGGTCCTCGTTGTCCTCGCCGGTGTAGGTCAGGTCAAACCGGTCTGGCATGTTGAAATCCAGCTGGACCGTCGGGCCATCCCAGACACGGCCGAGCGCGTCCTCGAACCCGAAGTCGATCTTGGGCCCGTAGAAGGCACCACCGCCCGCTTCGAGCGTATACTCGTAGGCGCCCGCTTCGAGCACCTCGGTCAGCTGACGCTCGGCGCTCTCCCAGATCTCGTCGCTGCCGACCGCCTTCTCGGGCCGGGTCGCCAGCGACACCTGTACGTCCAGGCCGACGGTCTCGACGACCTCCATGATCATGCCGATGACGGCCTCGATCTCCGCGCGTATCTGGTCGGGTCGACAGAACAGGTGGCCATCGTCGATGGTGAACGCCCACACCCGAGAGAGCCCCGACAGCTCGCCCCGCTGTTCCTTGCGGTAGACCTTCCCGTTCTCGTAGTACCGCACCGGGAGGTCTCGGTACGACCAGGACCGCTGGTCGAAGATCGTCGCGTGGCCCGGACAGTTCATCGGCTTGAGGCCGTACTCGTCGTCGTTGACCTCGAGCAGAAACATGTCGTCGACGTAGTTGTCGTAGTGCCCCGACTTCTTCCAGAGGTCGGTGCGGAACAGATGTGGCGTCTCGACGGGCTCGTAGCCAGCCTGCTGGTTCAGCGCCTTCGCCCACTCTGATAGCTCGTTGAGAATCCGTTTGCCGTTCGGGTGGTAGAGTGGCAGCCCCGGTCCCGTGGTCGAATCGATCGAGAACAGCTCCATCTCACGGCCGAGCCGGCGGTGATCTCGCTCCTTGGCCGCCTCGCGGCGCTCGAGGTGCGTCTCCAACCCCTCCTCGGTCGGGAAGGCGGTACCGTACACCCTCGTGAGCGTCTCGTTGCTTTCCTCGCCACGCCAGTAGGCTGCCGAGATGTCTAGCAGTTTGAACCCGCCGATCATACCCGTACTCTCGACGTGGGGGCCCTGACAGAGATCCTCCCAGCCGTCCTGGCTGTAGAAGCTGACCATCTCGGCGTCTGCCGCCTCGGTCCGTAGTATCTCACGCTTGTACGCGTTGTCAGAGAACTCCTCGAGTGCCACCTCGTGCGGGCGCTCCTCGCGGACGAACTCGTAGTCTGCAGCGACGATCTCGGCCATCTCGCTCTCGATCGTCCGCAGGTCGGCCTCCTCGAGATCCACCGATGCGACATCGTAGTAGAACCCTTCCTCGGTCGCCGGCCCGATCGTCAGTGTCGCATCGGGGAAACACCGCTGGAGTGCCTGTGCGAACACGTGTGCTGCCGAGTGCCGCAACACACGGATGTAGGCGTCACTCTGCTCCGTGACGATTACCAACGCGGCGTCCTCGTGTAACGGAGTGTGTTTGTCCACCAGCTCGTCGTCGACGACGCCAGCCACGGTGTCCTTACCCAGCCCGGGTCCGATCTCGTAAGCCACCTCCTGAACGGTCACGCCGGGCTCGAAGCTGAGTTCCGTCCCGTCGGGCAGCGTGACCGCGACCTCGTTCATGTCGACACCAAGTCGAGTGGCCAAAATAAGTGTGTTGAGACCCCCGGCACGCGATCGCAGGTCGACACCGGGCGGACGTGCGCGATGGATGGGGTCACTCGCCCGAGCTACCGGAGGCAAAACCCGCCGCCCTGCCGGAATGGGTAAGTGGACATGCTGAGAGTGAATGTCCGTGTCGGATGGAGTGGAGGTGAGTACTGTGGTCTACATCAGCGCCGCAGAAGCCTATGCGTTCATCCACGACTTTCCGCGATATGCCAACTACTCGAAATATCTCCAGGAGGTCAGACAGCGGGGTGATGGGGATATCGGGACCGAGTACGAGCTGGAGTTCGAGTGGTGGAAACTCCGCTACGTCGCCCGCTCAGAGGTGACGGCCACGGACCCACCGAACGGGCTCAGCTGGGAGATCGTCAAGGATCTGGACGCAAACGGTGACTGGACGGTCGAACCGATTGCCTCCACGGAGCTCCCGGACGGTCGAGAGGAGGCGGTCAGGATACGGCTGCGAGTCGACTTTCGCCCTGGATCGGCCGATCGATCGGCCATCGACCTGCCGCGATTCGTCAGTCTCTCCTGGGTCATCGAGAAGGTCAAGCCACTCATCCAGGACGAAGCCGAGCGTGTCGTCGAGCGCATCGTTCGGGATCTCGAGGGCGAGTCACGAGAGGTGACGCTCGATATCTCTCGCACCTCGGCTTGAGAAGCCTGCGCTGACGAGGGCCGTCCGGTCTCGGGCTGTGGGCCTGTGCGGGATCTAGCGGAGCTCAGTCCTCCAGTTCGTAATTCCCCCCGTATCGGAGGAAGAAGTACGCCAGCCCCAGCGTGGAAAACAGCCCCACGATCGTCGCCACGCCTAGTGATTTTGCCGCGTCCGGGACTGGTGGTGGACCGCTCGATCCCGCGTCTGCTGCGGCGGGGGCCTCACCGGACTCGTTGACGATTATCGTTGCCACCATGCCAGCACTGCGATGCGGGGTGCAGTAGTACTCGTACTCGCCGATGGTCTCGAACGTGTGGACGGACTCGTGGCCCTCATTGTACAGTGCGCCCGCGCCACCCTCCGAGCCGCTCCAGCCGGCGCCCTCTGGCTGTTTCTCGACGACGATGTTGTGATTGTCGGACTCCCAGACGAATCGCACCTCGGTGCCCGGTTGAATGTACAGTTCGGCCGGCTCGTACACCAGACTCCCGCCGGGGCCGACGGCCACCTCGACCGTCGTCTGTGCCCGTGCGCCCCCGCTTGCCACCGCCACGCCTGCTACCGCCGCTGCTCCGGTTGCTCCCCTGAGAAACCTTCGCCGGCTGACAGACGACTGCGTGCTCATTGGTTCACCCAGACGGTAGGCGATAGTGAATCCGTTGGTTCGACCACATCGACCGGGCGAACCCGGCCGGTCGCCGCGCCCTCTAAAGTTTCCGCTCGGCGTCCTCGGCCAGCTCCTCCATGCGCTTGCCGATCCGGCCGGCCTCGGAGAACTCGTCCTCACTCATCACGCTCGCCAGTGCGTTCCCCAACACGAACACAGCGTGTTTGTGCTCGGACTTGGACTTGTGGACGTCGCTCGGGGTGACCGCCAGCTGGTCGTAGGGGGTGAACAACGAGCCATCGATGTCTTCCATCCCACGGAACGTCTCCATGATGCCAACCATGTGCTCGTGCAGTTCGAGCAGTTCCTCCTTGTGCATATCAACTCTCTACCGGCGTTCTCAGTAAAACGGTTGCGTGAGGAGAGGGCGCTGGTCAGAATACGTACTCGTCATCGTGGCCCATCATGCCGTCGTCCTCGAACCCTGGCTCTTCATCCTCGATCGGGCCACTGGTCTTGTACGCTCGGAGCCCTGTCGAGAGGAGGTCCTCGATTGCATCCTCCCGGTTGACAAATTCACCCTTCTCGACGAGCTGCGCGATCTGCATCTCGAGATGCTCTGGAACGGTGAGTTGGAGATTTGCCATCTGCGTACGCTGAGTTTCGTTCTGTGGTATTTAGTTCCTACGGGGTGGGGCACCGGGGCGGACAGACGCCGTCTGGCCGACGGTTCGGCGGGGCCAACCGAGCCTGACGATCAGGGCTCGCCCCCAGGCCCGGTGGTACCGGCCCGGCCGCGCGAACACCGGGTATTTTGCGTCGAGACTCCGCATACCGCTGATATGAACGTCCATTGCCTGACGAGGGGTGCCGAGGAGTTCACCGCGAACGTGTTTCTGCTCGAGGGCGACAGGACTGCGCTGATCGATGCGGGTGCCATGCGGGGGATCACCGACGCCGTCAAAGAGCACGTGAAGCAACTAGATGCCCTGGTGATCACACATCAGCACAACGATCACATCGCGCGGCTGGAGGAGGTCGTCACGGCGTTCGACCCGACCGTGTACGCGCTCGCCGAACACTCGATGCGAACGGAGCCACTCGCAGACGGCATGACACTGGAGCTAGGCGACGAGAGCTTCGAGGTCGTACACAGTCCGGGCCATGCCCCAGACCACGTCTCGCTGGTGTCGACCCGCACGCTCATTTCGGGTGATGTCGTCGTCTACAATGACGGTGCCTTCGATGACGGCTCGTTTGGACGGACGGATATGGCCGGCCAGTCCCGCGGTCGACTCGTCGAGTCGCTCGAACGGCTTCTTACGGTCATGGGCGAGGATGTCGAGCGGCTCTACGCCGGCCACGGCAGCAGCTTCTCGGGTGACGTGATGCAGGTGGTCGAACGGGCTCTGAGACGAGCTCGGAGAGATGAACCAAAGTACTGAGAGAACGATTGCTCCGCGGGCGGCGGCCGGCGATGAGGAGCCGGGTCGCTCAGGTTGCCCGGCGCTCGGTGGCCTTGGGACGGAGCTTGCTGTAGCCACACTTGCGACATCGCTCTGCGCGCTGTGGGTTTCTCGCATTGCACTTCATGCAGATCATCTTGTGAAGCGTGCGCGCCTCTGCTTCTTCGAATTTGGCCATGCCCTCACTCATGCGTTCGAAAGTTTAAGTATTCCGAGAGCCCCTGCCGCGGGGGTTCGCTCAACTCTCCGCCTCGTCGCGACCGGCCGCGAGGTACTCCCCCTGGATGGCGACGACGCCAGTCGAGTCTGGCGCCGCTGCGTAGCGGTCGAGCGGCTCGGCGTTGAGCTCGAGAAACGTCTCGCCCCAGGAGAAGTACCCGAGCAGCCCACTCGCTCGCTCGGAAAACCCCATGATGTAGAGCGCACCGGCGAGCGCTTCGGCAGTGTTGAGCTGGAACGGCGTCCCGAAGTTGACCGGGTTGGCGGCGACGAGGAACGGAAGCGCTCGATGCGGGCCGTCGAGACCGAATGCCTCTCGTGAGGCGGTCTCCCAGGAGCAATCCAGCGCGACGAGCGCGTCGGCCTCTGGCGCGTCCGCAGGCGAGAGTGCCCGCTCTGCGTGCGGGTCCAGCACCACCCCAGCCGGAACCCGGGCTGCCGAGCGATGGAGGGTCAGCTCGTCGAAGTTGGCGAGCCGACGCGCCGTGCACTTTGCAGGGTCATCGTCACCCTCGTATCGCACGTTGATATCCACGAGTTTCGTTGGGACTCCCGTGGTATGAACCAACCCACTCGAGCGAGCGGTCGGTGGTCGGGCCAGAGGGCATCGTCGTCGCCTGGCGCCGAGGCGGGGTGGGTGCCCATCGAGGGGGTAGGCTTCTATTCCAGCGGTGCGTCTGCTAGAATACGAATGGACGCGACCTCGACGGCACGGGCGTACTACGATTACATCGACACCGACCAGTACGAGCTGCTGGGGTCGCTGATCGCACCGTCGTTCGTCCAAGAGCGGCCCGACAGGACGTTCACGGGCCGGGCCCAGTTCGTCGAATTCATGCAGGAAGAACGGCCGGTGAAAGACACGAGCCATGATATCATCTCGGTCTTCAGCGCTCCTGCCGGCGATGTCGCCGTCGAAGGGGCCCTCCGCCGGGCTGATGGGTCGGCCATGTTCAGGTTCGTCGACGTGTTCCGATTCGACGAGTCGGGCCGCATCGGTGAGATCGCCACGTACACGGCCTGACGGCGCGGTTATCCCCGTGGGCTAGTCTCGGCGGCCCGCCCCGACCGCGCGCTCACCCACCGGTGTCGCCCCTTCGATCAGACGCTTGCCACCCATGTAGGGCTGTAACGCAGCCGGGATTTCCACGGTTCCATCGGCGTTCTGATAGTACTCGAGCAACGCGACCATCACCCGCGGCAGTGCCAATCCGGACCCATTCAGCGTGTGCAGGTACTCGGCGGACTCGTGGCGCTCGGGGCGGTACTGGATGCCGGCACGACGCGCCTGGAACGCCTCGAAGTTCGAGACCGAGGAGACCTCCAACCAACGGCCACCCTCCTCGGGGCCATCGGCCATGTCATCAGCCGGCGCCCACACCTCGATGTCGTACTTTTTGGCCTGTGTGAACCCCATATCACCGGTGCACATCGTCAGCACACGATATGGCAACTCCAGCTCGTCGAGAACCGCACAGGCCTCTCCGAGCAACTCCTCGAGCCGGTCGTAGCTCTCCTCGGGCCGGACCATGTTCACCAGCTCGACCTTGTTGAACTGATGGACCCGGACGATCCCTCTGGTCTCGGTGCCGTGTTCGCCAGCCTCGCGTCTGAAGTTCGGCGAGTACGCCTGATACTTCAACGGCAGATCCTCGTCGAGGAGTATCTCGTCGCGATGGAGGTTGGTCACCGAGACCTCCGCCGTCGGGCACAGCCAGAGATCGTCGTCGTCGTAGGACGCCTCGTTCCGGGCGCCCAGCCGATAGGCGTCGTCGACGAACTTGGGGAACTGGCCGGTGCCACGCATCGAGGCGCTGTTGACCGGCACCGGCGGGAATATGTCTCGATACCCCTGCTCGCGGTGGACCGCGAGCATGAACTGCGTCAGTGCGTGTTCCAGCTGCGCACCTTCGCCTTTCAGGAAGTAGAACCCACCACCCGAGACCTTCGCCCCTCGCTCGAAGTCCAGGATGTCGAGCTGCTCACCCAGGTCGTAGTGTGGGCTGATCGCCGCTGGCACCGAACGGAGCGACTCGAAGCCGACGCGCTCTCGTTCGACGTTTGCGGTCTCGTCCTCGCCGATAGGAACCGAGCTGTGCGGGACGTTGGGCACTCTCAGCAGCCTTCTCTCCAGCTGTGACTCGAGACTGTCGGCGTCGGCCTCGAGATCGTCGATCCTGGCTTTGAGCTCCTGGGACTGCTCGATGGCCTGCTGGGCGGCTTCCTCCCTTCCCGCCTGTTTGAGCTCGCCGATCTCCGCGGAGATCTCGTTGCGCTGGCGCCGCAGATCGTCACCCTCTGCCTTGAGTTCGCGCCACTCGGCATCGATCTCGAGAAGCCGGTCGAGGTCGACGTCGTCCACCCCTTTGTCCGATAGCGCCTCTCGAACCGTCGTCTGGTTCTCGCGGACGAACTGCCGTGAAAGCATGCCACATCCTTCCGCGGTCGAGCCAAAGGAATATCGGTCCCCCGGCAGCCGACGCCGACGGACGCTCGGCGGCCGGGAACATCCGGGATGGACCGCAGCCCCGCGGTCAGACCTGCCGGTGGAGCTCTATGGCTGCCCCCTGACCGAACCCGACACACTCCGTCGCCAGACCACGATCGACCCCCTGCTCGTGCATCTCGTGGACGAGCGTGACGGGGAGTCGAGCACCGGTCGCACCCAACGGATGGCCGATGGCGATGGCTCCGCCGTTCACGTTGTATCGATCCTCCGGGATATCGAGTTCGCGCTGACAGTAGAGACATTGAGAGGCAAACGCCTCGTTGAGCTCGACCAGGCCGTAATCGGCCATGGTCGTCTCCGAGCGCTCTAACAGCTGCTCGCAGGCTGGAATCGGGCCGATCCCCATCACCTCCGGCTCGACGCCGGCGACGCTGTGGTTGCCGATCGCCGCGAGTATCTCCAGCCCGCGATCCCGCGCGAAGGCCTCTGAACAGAGCACCATGCCCGCAGCACCGTCGGTGATCTGCGAGGCGTTGCCGGGTGTGACACTACCATCCGAGACGAACACCGTCGGCAACGACGCGAGCTTCTCACGATCGATGTCGTGGCGGATTCCCTCGTCGTGCTCGACGGGGCCCGCCGCGGTGTCGACCGGCACGATCTCGCGGCCGAACCGGCCACTGGTGGCTGCCTCGGCGGCGCGCTCGTGGCTCCGGTAGGCGTAGTCGTCCTGTGCCTCGCGGGAGACGTCGTACCGGTCGGCGACCTCCTCGGCGGTCATCCCCATCTGCAGCGCTGCGAGATTGTACTCCTCGGTCAGACGGGGGTGAATGTTGGAGTTGAACCCCATTTCGACGGCTGACATCGACTCGACACCACCGGCGACGATACAGCTGCGCTGGCCGGCACGAATCGCATCGGCCGCCGACATGATCGCCTGTGCCGAGGAGGCACACCAGCGATTGATGGTCGTCCCAGGGACACTCTCGCCGAGCGCTGACAGCAACGTGATGATCCGAGCCATGTTGTTGCCCTGCTCAGCACGCTGCTGGGCACACCCCCACATCAGATCGTCGACGGCCTCGCCGGTCAGCCCGGTCTCGGCCAACAGCTTGTCGATGACGGCCACCGAAAGGTCCTCGGGGCGGACGTCGGCGAACACGCCCCCTTCCTTGCCGAACGGAGTTCGCTGTGCCGCGACGACGACCGGGGTGATCTCGGACATAGGCGCAATACTGGTGATGCGGTATTAAATACCCAAGACGATCGACCGGGGATGCGGTCCACCGCCTCGGAAGCTGGTTGCGCCCAGAGCTCACCAATCACAAACGCCATGCTCCGTCGCCCTCGAGACATCCAGTATCATGGTGGCTAGGGATCCGGAGCCGGAGTACGCCCAGAAACGACTCTATCTGCCGGGGCCGACGGAGGTGCCAGAGGACGTGCTCGACGCCATGAGCCAACCCATGTTCGGCCATCGGACGCCCCGGATGACGGAGCTATACACCACCATCGTCGAGGACACCAAGCGGTTTCTGGACACCTCCCACGACGTCATCATTCTCAGCTGTTCCGGCACGGAGTTCTGGGAGGCAACGACGCTGAACATGGTCGACGAGCGCATGGCAGTCGCCACCTGCGGGAGCTTCAGTGAACGCCAAGCGGACGTCGCAGAGCGCCTGGGCACGGACGTCGACCGCCTGCAGTACGAGTGGGGCGAGGCCGTCAAGCCAGCTGACGTCAGGGAGTTCCTCGAGACGAGTGAAGCAGACTACGACGTGTTCGCGACGGTGATGAACGAGACCTCGACCGGCGTCAGGAATCCGGTCGAGGAGATCGGAGACGTCCTCGAGTCGTTCCCGGAGACGCTGTTCGTCGTCGACGCGATCTCCTGTCTCGGCGGAGATCGCATCGACATCGACGCGCACGGGATCGACGCCATCTTCACCTCCACACAGAAGGCATTCGCGATGCCGCCCGGGCTCGCCGTCTGTGCGGTCAGTGAGGCGGCCTACGAGCGCGAGCGGGCGAACCCGAGCGCCTCCTGGTACGGGGGGTTCCAGCGGTGTATCGACTACTACGACCGCAAGGGACAGACGCACTCGACACCGGCGATCCCGCTGATGCTCGCGTACAGGACACAGATGAAACGCATGCTCTCCGAGAGCCATCCCACCCGCGATCGGCGCCACCAGGCGATGGCAGAGTACACGCGGGACTGGGCACGGCGCCATTTCGGGCTGTTTGCGGAGCCGGGCTACGAGTCACAGACGGTCACCTGCATCGAGAACACCATCGACATGGATGTGTCCGCGGTGATCGAGGGTGTCTCGGAAGCGTACGACTTCGCGTTCTCGGACGGCTATGGATCGCGGCTCGGAGGACAGACGTTCCGCATCGGGCACATGGGCGAGCACACGGTCGAGACGATCACGGAGCTGACGGATGCTATCGAAGAGGTGGCCAACCTCTAGACGAGGAGCAGCGGGAGTGGTGCTGGCCGCACACTGAACCGGCTCGGGGCCGAGCCCCATGCCTTGTTCGTCAGTAGAACTCCCGAACGAGGTCCATCATGTCACCGGGCGGGGAGCTGTCGATATCGTTCATCGGCGCCGTGATTCCCTCGAGGGTCTCGTAGCCGACCGAGGACTCGTCCTGGTAGATGACACCCTGATATTCGACGTCGCGGTCGAGTATCTTGTCCTTGGCTGCATCGTAATCCGTCGGCGTGTGATTCTCGTCCGTCAGGTCGACCAGTGAGTCTCGGAAGTAATCGTACGTATCGACGTCGTTGAACGTGACACAGGGCGAGAACACGTTCACGAAGCCGAAGCCGTCGTGTTCGACCGCCGCCTGGACGATCTCGGCATGGCGCTGTGCATCCGAGGAGAACGACTGAGCGATGAAGGTCCCACCCGCGGCCAGCGCCAGTGCCAGCGGGTTGATCGGTTGCTGCTGGGTCCCTTCGGGGCTGGTCGATGTCTCGAAGTCCTCGCGACTCGTCGGGGAGAACTGCCCTTTCGTCAGCCCGTATATCCGGTTGTCCATCACCACGTAGGTCATGTCCACGTTACGACGCACGGCGTGGACGAAGTGGCCGGCACCAATCGAGTAGCCGTCACCGTCGCCGCCCGCGACCATCACCTCGAGCTCGGGGTTCGCCATCTTCACGCCCGTCGCCACCGGCAGCGCACGGCCGTGGACCCCGTGCAGCGCGTAGCTGTGCATGTAGGTCCCGATCTTGCCTGAACAGCCGATGCCAGCGACGATGAACGTGTTGTCGGGGTCGGTGCCCGACGCTGCGAGCGCCTTCATCATGCCGTTCATCGTGCCGAAGTCCCCACAGCCAGGACACCACGTCGGCTGTGCGTCGCTCTTGAAGTCGGTGAAGCGGACCTCTGAGCTCATTCGGCCTCTACCTCCTCCCTGGCGGCACTGCCGATGCACTCCTTGATGCGTGTGGCCAACTCGTCGGCTTTGAACCGGATTCCATTGTACTTGTTTATGCGTTTGACACGTTTAAGCGTGTCATGTTCGATCACATCCGCCCACTGCCCGGTCGCGTTACACTCCACGACGATCGCCTCCTCTGCGGCGTCGATGGCCGCCGAGAGATCCGCCCGTGGGAATATGTACGGTGTCGACAGGAATCTCACCGACACGCCCTCGGCCGAGAGCAGCTCCATAGCCTCTCTGATGGCGCCTTCGTTCGACCCCCACGAGATGACCAGTGTCGAGGCGTCCCGCTCGCCGAACGCCCGCGGTGACCAGTCCTCCCGCTCGGTCGCGGTCTGGACCTTGCGCTCGCGTTTGTCGACCTGCTCGACGCGGACGGTGGTATCCTCCGTCCGTCGACCAAGGGCGTCGTGCTCGAGCCCCGTCGTCATGTGCGCGCCTCCTTCGACGCCCGGGAAGGTCCGCGGGGAGACCCCGTCCTCGGTCGCGGCATGCGGGGTGAACTGCCCTTCGGCGTTCTGGTACTCTCCGACGCTCTCCGTGTCGACGACCTTCCCGCGCTGTACCTCCACGGCGTCCATGTCGAACGTCTCCGGGCTGAACGTCTGCTCGGAGACGGCCAGTGCCAGGTCCGACACCAGGTAGACCGGTGTCTGATACAGCTCTGCCATGTTGAACGCCTCGACGGTCTTCCAGAAACACTCCGAGACGGTCGTCGGTGCGATCACGAATCGGGGGATCTCCCCGTGGCCCCCGTAGAGTGTCATATTGAGATCGCCCTGCTCCTGTTTGGTGGGCATCCCCGTCGACGGGCCGGAACGCATCACGTCACAGATCACCAGCGGGGTCTCGGTCTGGGCGATCAGGCCGAACGTCTCCGACATCAGGTCGATCCCCGGACCTGACGTCGCTGTCATCGACCGTGCACCCGCCCGCGCCGCACCCAGGGCCATGTTGATCGCCGAGAGCTCGTCCTCGGCCTGGACGACCTTTCCGCCGTAGTTGTCGATCCGGCCGACTAGATACTGCATCACGTCGGTCGCCGGCGTGATCGGGTAGCCGGCGTAGAATCGGCAGCCCGCCGCCAGGGCACCCATGCCGATCGCCTCGTCACCGTTCAACAGCACGTAATCAGCGTCGGTCGTCTCCAGGGCGTACCCGGTCTCGAGGTCGTACTCTGCGCGGACGTGCTCGGCGCCGAGCCGGGCAGCCTCCTGGTTGGTCTCCACGATCGAGGAGCCCTTGTCACCGAATCGCTTCTCCAGCGCTTCGTCGAGATTATCTATCGGGAAAGCGCTGACCTCACAGGCCGCCCCCAGCGCGACGATATTGCGAACGATCGCTCCTCCCGCCTCTTCGGCCAGTGACCGTAACGGGACGTCCAGGCCGATCGTTCCCTCCGGCGGTTCGAAATCCTGCATCATCGTCCGCTCGCCGTCGTAGATGATTACCGAGCCGTCGTGCAGTTCAGAGGTGTTCTCTTCGACGGCTCGCTGTGTCAGCGCGATGAGGATGTCGAGTCTGTCGACCACGCTCTCGACCCGAGAGACAGACGTCCGGATCTTGTAGGCCGTGTAGCCACCTCGGATCCGAGAGGCGAAATCCTTCGAGGTGAAGACGTGTCTCCCGGCTCGCGAGAGCGCCTGGGCGAAAATCTTCCCGGTGGAGTCGATGCCATCGCCGGCTTCTCCTCCGATCGCCCAGTTGAGGTCCTCTGGCATGATGTCCCTGGGTTCTTTCCCTCGAACGTTAAGCTTTCTGAATACCCACACAGGGCGGCCTCAGACCCGGAATCTCGGCCACCTCAGCCGCCCGGACGGACGGCCGTCGAAACGAAACATGGTTTTGTCGGTACCCCCTGTGAGTAATATGGAACAGACGAGCGTCCGAGTTGTCACCGCAGCGGACTGCGGGCCGGATGCCGTGGCGATCGAGTTCGAAACGCCGGCGGAGTTCGAGGCAGCGCCCGGGCAGTTCGTCCGCCTGACGGCGCTTGTCGAGGCCGAGGAGATCTCACGGTTTTACACCATCTCCTCAGCCAATGTCGAGGAGACCTTCCAGATCACCGTCGGCTACGATCCCGTCGATGGCGGGCCTTTCTCCGAGTACCTGCTGGCTCTCGATGAGGGGAGTCAGGTGGAGATCGCTGGGCCGTACGGGGACACGTATCACGAAGGAGAGCCAGAGGTGGTCATCCTGGCCGGTGGCCCCGGCATCGGTCCCGCGGTCGGCATCGCAGAACGGGTGCTCGCCCGGGATGGGGTGGCGGCCGTGGTCTATCAGGACGAGCGCCCCATCCACCAGGCGCGGCTGGAGGCACTCGCGGCGGCGGGCGTCCGTGTCGAGCTCGTCGAGGCCCCCACGGCGGTCGCCGGCGTAGTCAACGACGTGCTCGATGCTCACGCCGAAGCACAGCTGTTCGTCTACGGGTTCGCTGAGTTTCTGGATATCGCTGGTGAGGCCATCGAGAGCGCGGGCGGTGATTTCGCGAGCGCGAAGGTCGAAAACTTCGGCTAGTCGCCGGCCGCTCGCCTTGTCGTGCCCTCCCGGTGATCAGCTGGGATCGGCAGGCTCGACATCGAGCTGGCCCTCGGCGTCGAGGCGTTTGGCCCGCAGATATCGCGCCCGATATCGATTGGCCCCGTCTCGCAGGTCGGCCTCGCGTATCTCGTCTAGCTCGTCGTCCGCGACGGCCTCGATCAATCGCTCGAGCTGTGCTTTCTCGCTGGGGGTCAGCGTCAGCTGGTAGCGCTCGGGCTGCTCACCCTCGAGGCGAGTCCAGCGTCGTGCGGCGGACACCATCAGCGAACAGGGCTCACGACAGGGGAACGCCCCATCACCGGGGTCGGTGTCCAACGTGGTCTCCTCGTCGTACTCCCATCGGCGGCGTTTGAGACACTGTGAGTCGTCACACATGGCTTCGGTCACCCAGTTGACGTGGTCGTAGCCATCACCTCGGTCCCAGGTCTCGACCACGCCGTAGATGCCCGTCTGGCGCTCCATGGTCTCCCGCCAGTGTGAGACGTCGAGGGCGTCCTCCCGCTCGAGATACCAGTTTTCTATGCTCGCCGGGTAGAACTGCTCGACCGTGGCCGTCAGCTCGTCCGGTGCCAGCTCCGGGAACACCCAGCCCGCCTGCAACGTCGGCGCGCTCTTCAGCGGGCGATACCTGCCCGATGGGTCCTGCTTTGCCAGCGCCCGTGCCTCGAGAGGATCTTCGTACGTATCGAGCCGGTCGCGCGGTGTGGCCTCCTCCTCGACGTGTCGCAGGTCGTAGCGTCGCTGGCCGTCGTGGACGGTTGCGCCGATGAGTAGTTCACCCCACCGGGTCGACATGCCATCGCGAAGCCGCGTGTACCGCTCTGGGACCTCGAGCGCCTCGGCGCCCTCGATCCACCGGAGAAACGCCGTGCGGGGCTCTGCTCGCGGGCGCGTGAACACGTACCAGTTGCTGAGATACTTCGGATGGCGACTGACCTGCTCCACGAGCTGCTCTTGGTCGAGACCGGATCGGGCGTGGCCTGGCACCGCGAACAGAAAGCCATCCTCGGCAGACTCGATCTCTAGTCCATCGAACGCGATCGGCTGGGATCTCGCGGCCTCCAGCAGTGCCTCGAGGCTCGATTCGTGCATGGGTCACGCTTACTCTCGGAGCGAATAAATCCGGCCGATTGGAGAGCCAGCCGCTCGGCTCGCGCGGGCGACGCTCAGCGAGGGGAGAGGGTCTCCGAGGCGGCCGTGCGACGGGCCTCGAGCGCCGCCGACACGTCCGCACCAGCATCGGCTGCCCGTTCGAGCACCACCTCGGCCAGCATCGGCTCGGTGCCGACCGCCCCCGTGTACCAGATCCGGGTATCCTCGACCATGGCGGGCACATCGTACCCATCCCGGTGGTCCTCCGTGAGACCCATGTCCTCGGGGATGTCCTCCTGGGTGTGGAACCCATCGGCCACGAACAGTGGGACGACGACCACGTCTGAACAGCCGAACAGGGTCGAGACGTCGTCCACCTCGGGATCCTCGTCCATGAACACCGACCTGACCTCGTCGAATCGGTCGCTAGCCTCGATGCGGGCGGCGTGATAGTTGATAGCCTTGGCACTGTTCTCGTTCCGTTTGGTGCCGTGGCCGACGACGGCCAACCCGAACCCATCGCCGACCGTCGGGTCGCCGGTCACGGTCTCGGCGCGACGCATGATGACCCTCGACATCGAATCGTGAGTGCCGACCGGGCCACAGTACAACACCTCCTGGCCGGTATCGCTCGCCGTGACGCTCGCGAAGCTCGCACTCGTCCCATCCGAATCCCACGCGTCGACGTCCCAGTCGTCCAGCCTGAGCTCGCGGGGGATGACCTCCTCGGTGAAGTACCCCTCCGACATGAACAGCGGGACCACGTACACGCGATCGCTGTCGACCGTGCGTAGTACCTCTCGGAAGTGGGGCTCCTCCTTCCAGAAGCCGGTCACGACCTCGTCGAAGGCATCCGTCCCCCGGATGGAGTCCGCGTGGGTGAACGTCGGCACGGAGGAATCAGGGTTGAGATGTGATCCGTGCGCGACGATGACGAGCGCCTGGCTTGGCGCGTGACTGGCCTCCTTCGATTCCGTTGCCATGGTCTCATCTACAGTTGGGCGCTAATATTCCTTCTGAGCACGGCGGCCCACGCCAAAGAGCAGCGCCGGGGACAGGAGGTAGACGGTGCTGTGGTGGGTCGGCGAAAATATATATTTCTGCCAAGAAACCCGTAAGTGCACTCACCCCCATCTGTGGCCATGAACTGCCCCCGATGTGATGAGAGTCTCGAGACGTACAGCATGGGGGATCTGGTGGCGGTGAGCTGTCCGACGTGTGGCTACTCCGACGTGCCGGCCAGCCACGAGTCAGAGTCTGCCTCGCCGGAGTCCTGGGCGACGGCGCTCAGCCGATTCGAGCAGGACCGACAGAGCGAGTGACCCCGACCGGCCGTCTCGAGCGGGTTCAGTCCGTGGTCGGCTCGGCGGCTGGCCCTTCGGCGTCACTCTCGCCGTCCGGTTGGTCGTACCCGCCATCCTCGGTACGGGCGGCGACCAGTGCTCCACGGGCGACCGAGAACATCGGCGACTCCGCCCGGTGGACCTCGCGGACGCTGAACGGGACGTCCGACTCCATCAGGCGGTCCTCGAAGAGCGCCTCGAAGCCAGCCGGTGAGGAGGTCCCGCCTGTGACGACGACGGGCACGTCGAGATCCTCCTCGACGTCCTCCTCGTTTACCTCGGCGATGATGTTCTCGATGACGTAGTCGAGCAGATTGTCGTAGTAGATGCTCAGCGCGCCTGCGGTCCCCCCGACGTCGGTGGTGAAATCGAGCTGGAAGTCCTCTTCCTTGCTCGAGGTTACCTTGTCGACGCTCTGCCCGGTCGCCTGAGCGGTCTGTTCGTCGATGTAGTCGCCGCCTCTGGCGATCGAGAAGGTCATCACGGGGACGGCGTAGTACGACAGACAGACGTTGGTCATCCCGGCGCCGAACGAGATACCGAGACCGGTGAAATCGTTGTTCGCCAGCTCCGAGTAGACCACCGCCATCCCCTCGTTGATCGGCTCGGGATCGTAGCCCATGTCCCCCAGCAGACTCTCGAGGGACTTCTGATGGTAGAGCGTGTTCAGATCGCTATCGATCGGATCGGCTGGCGTCGAGAAGAACAGCCGCTCACCGGGTCGCTCGGGCTCGCCGACGACCTGTTCGAGAATGAGTTTGATCATCGGAATCGCGCTGCTCTCGTCCGTCGAGAGGATGCCGTGGCTCATCGGGCGCCTGGTCTCCTGATTGAATATGTTCGCGAAGTTCAGCGCGTCGTCACCGACGACGTACACTGAGTCGTCCTTGCGAATGTGGAGCACCTGGCTCCGAGAGAGCATCTGCTCGGCCATATCCGAGTAGTCGATCTCGACGAAGGAGTTGCGCTGTTGTGTGAAGACAGTCTCCGTCCCGTCCTGTCGAGACGAAATGATATTCATCGTTCCGACATCAATCCCTCTGGCCATAACCGGTGTTGTGGAGCCTCTCCTTTAACGATAGCGCCGGATGTGGTCTCCTGGCGGCTTCGACGATATTGTGTCAAGAAGCTGGACATTCGGGCGCTGACCCGACGCCAGCCACGTGGGGCGTTGGATCGACAGCCGCCTGCCGGTCAGAATCGGAGACGAACCCAGCTTCGTAGTCGCGCCCAGAGTGAGCGGGATTGTGGCATCTCGGTGGCCTCCTGCTGTTTCTGTTTGAGCGCCGCCAGTCTGTCCGTCTCGTCGTCCGTACTTCCGCCACGGTCCGTCCGGTCGATATCACCTTTCATGCCTTCCAGGCCTGTGACCGCCTCGTCCACCTGCTGGCCGGAATCACGGCGAGTGGTGGGATCGATGTCCATGTTGGTCGCCTCGAGCTCGGGATCGTCCGTGAACTCGAGCCGCTGAGATCTGGTCTCGGGGACACCACCCCACGTCAGCTCGGCGTTCTGGGTTGCGGCTTCGATGTCCGCGGTGACCTCCTCGTCGGTGGGTCCGGCCGCTGGCTCGGCCTCGGTCGGGGCTGGGGCGCCCTCTGCCGTCGCCTGCTGGACGTGATAGGTCACCAGCGCGGAGCCGGCTGCCGCGATGACGCCGATCAGTCCCACCGCGTAGACGGCGACGCCGACGTTCGAGTAGTCCGCCGCCCGGCTCACGTTCCAGTTGTAGGGGTACGCCCAGACGAACAGCGCCACGGAGGCGAGCGTGACGACCCCGCCGGCCGCCGAGACGGCGAGCACGCGCCGGTCGCCCGGCAGCAGTGTCACCACCCCGACCAGCAGCGCTGGCAACCCTAGCGCACCGAGCGCGAACGCGATCTCGCGGAGCCAATAGAGCTCCGCGTTTATCAACGAGCCCTCGACGAGAAACACCACCAGGCCCACCAGCCCCAAGCCGATGCCGGCCACGAAGACGGCGAATCCAACATAGATGTCGGTCGCCTCATCTGGCTCGGCGACGTGCTCAGCGTACCATTCGACGACCGGGTCAGACGCCTCCGTCCCCATTGAAGCAGACCTACCGGTGGTGACGTAAAACGATTTGGCCCGGGCCCCCGAGCGAACAGGTCGGCCACCGGTGGCGGTTACCAGGTGCCGTGGAACGTATCGAACGCCAAGGCGTCGAGCGGCTCCTCGCCCACGGCGATACGGTACTCCTGTGGTGTCAACATCGGCTTGTCGAAGCGCGGCCCATCGTCTGTCGTGATACGTGGACAGCCGGTGTTCACGTAGGCATCGAGCCCGAAGTTGGTGAGCCGGTCGGGTGTCACCTCGTCCATGGTGATGAGATAGGCATCGTCGTTGCTCTGGGCGATCTCCTGGGCGGTCTCCCAGCGGCCCTGGCCGATCTTCGTGCAGAAGATCACACCGAAGCTCTCCGCGTCCATCGCCCGGTGGACGGCCCCATAGCGCTGTTTCATGAACTTCTCTGTCTCTGCGATCGTGACCACGTTGTTGACCGGGTCGGCGATCACGACCGTCTTGTCGGGGTGCTCCATCGCCAGGCCCAGCGGGTGGAACTTGCCGCCGCCAACGTAGAGGATCTGGTCGGCCGAGACGTCAGCACTGGCGTAGTTACAGCCCAACACCTGCCCTTCGTGGGTGAGTCGGTCGTCGCCTCGCTGTGTGTGGACGGTGTACCCCCGCTCCTCCAGCCAGCTTCGCATGGCATCGAACTGGTTCATATGCTGGGCGGTCGTCACCAGCCCGACATCGGCGTCCTCGGCGGGAGCAGCCAGCTCGGCCAACGAGGCCTCCATGATCGGTGTGACCTCCACGTTCGAGAACAAGGGCACGTAGAGGATCTTGTCCGACTCCTTCATCGGTGAATGGCCAAAGTGGACGAACAGGTCCGTCCGCCGCATCAGATGCGTGTCCAGATCACAGGCGCCGTAGCAGGGCTGGCCGGAGATCATCACTTCGGTCGTCTCGGGCAGTATCTTCCCCAGATCGCGAACGACGGCCGGGCCGCGGCGTTTCAATCCCTCCGGGAACTGGAGGCCGACGGTCGTGGCCTCTCGCTCGGCGACCGCCTCGGCGATGCGGTCGAGTTCGTAGTCCCAGGTGCGGTCGTGTTTGAGCGCCATCCCCGTCCGGGTGAGATCGCCCGCGGTCTGCTCCTCGGCTTTGTTAGTCATTTGAGTCCCTAACGGCTGGACTGGCAAAACGTGTATGATATCCAGGCTGGTGTCGCCCGGTTCGATAGCCCCCCTGGACCCACCAGACCTATGTCCTGGTGTCGAGTAGTTGGGACTATGAGCACCGAGACGGCAACAGAGGAGCTCCCATCGGCGTCCGAGGAGGCCCGAGGCCTGGCAGCGGATCTGGGTGATGCGGTCCAGAGCTTAGAGACACACCAGGCTTTCGAGGAGGCAAAGGCAGCGGTCGAGACCGACAGTCAAGCACAGGAGATGATCCGACGCTTTGAGCAACTCCGCGAGGAGTTCATGCTCGCCCGCCAGACCGGTGATGCGACCAACGAGGACCTCAGAGAGCTCCAGGAGAGCCAGCAGACGCTCAACGAGCTGCCCGTCATGCGGCGATATCTGGAGGCGAAACGTGTGCTCGAACAGGAGCTAGAGGATCTCAACAGAGCGATCTCTGCGCCGTTGGCGGTGGACTTTGGTGAGCAGGCTGGCGGCTGCTGCCAGGACTAGCCACGCCCCGACCGCCGACGACCTGAGTCCTGCGCGTTGCGGCGTCGGACCCTTCCTGCGGAACCTTTGCTGAGCGCCGTGCGACCGCTCAGAGCCACGACAGCGAAAGACGCCCCCGTCTGTCGTCTAGGAGTGCGAACGTCGTCTCACGGCGCCGCTCGAGCCAGCGGAGCAACCTTGCCGCCCACTCGAGCTTCCGGGCTTTCGATGCATCGACGCTGGGATCGTCGAAATCCCAGCCGGCGAACACGAGCCGCTCGGCTCCAAGATGGTCGGCGATGAATGCAGCTCTATCACCGTCGGTGAACCCACCGTAGTTGACCACCGGTCCTTCTGGTGCAGCCTGCGTCGTCGGGATGGTCCAGGTCGGATCGAGCGATGGCACATGATCTTCCAGCAGCGGTCTGTTGTCACCGTGAGCGTGGATCGCGACGGGTGTCCCAGCACGCGTCAACTCGACGGCCGTCTCCGGATTCTTGTCCAGATCCGTGACCATCATGTCCACGGCAATTCCACGATCGAGACAGACGTCTGCTGCCACGCTGGCGGCCACCACACGGTCCGCTTCTCGAAGCGTTCCGAGCTCCGCTGGCAGGGAGGGGCCACCCCCGGCGATCGCGACGGTACACTCCTCGAAATCCACCCTCGGTGCGCCAGGCGCGCCGAGCTGTGCCGCGAGCTGGTCCCGTGCCAGTCGGTCGGCGTCGGCCCCGTACCCAAAGTCGGTCAGTATCGCCCGGTAGGCAGGCTCCCAGGTTGAAAAACGCATAGCTAACGTGGTTATAATGGGCCGAAAGGCCACCAAGTACCCCTACCCGATGTGTCCTTTCGGCTTCCGCTCGACAGACCCCTGCGGGCTGGTATAAGTTTTCTCGTGTGCAGGCTGCCGCTCGGCTGATGGCTGGCCGACGGCTGGGGTCCCCAAGCGCTCACAGCTCAGTCGCTATCGCATCGAGAATACGTGCCGTCCGGGTCCCGAGGTCCGCCATCGACAGTCGATCGCACAGGTCGACGAGCCCGCTCGCAGAGCCGTACAACAGGCCATCGACGCCCGTGGCGGCACGAGCGAAGCCGACCGAGCCGTCGGTGGCTGCCTCCAATCGCTCGACGTCGGGGGTCGGGATCTCTCTGAGGATGTAACAACGCTGGACGAGCCCGTCCGCGTGAGAGGCCTCGGCGCCGAGGGCTGCGAGCTGGCGGGCTGCCTGCTCGGGCGTCCGAACGTCGACCTCTTCGAGCCCGAGCTCGGTGCGGCGCAGCCGGTCTCTCCTGAACCTATCGCCGACTATCGCCGCATCTCTCGTCTCTGCAACGTCGTGTGTTCGGACGACGTGGACCCCTCTATCGATGGCCATCGCGGTCGCTGCCAACGACACCGGCAGTGCCCGCTCGGTGTCGCGGCCGGCCATCTCGCGCAGGAAGTTCTTCCGATTGATCGAGACGAGAATCGGCTGTCCGTAGCTCCGAAACTCCGGCAGTCGGCGAAACGTCTCCCGATCGTCTCCGACCGTCTTCTCCTCGGACCACCCGCCGAACGCGGGGTCGACGATGGTCTTCTCCGTCATACCGTTCTGTGAGAGCGCCTCGTAGATATCGCCGGGCCGCTCGACGGCGCCTGGCCGCTCCAAGTCCGGGGGCGACGCCATCTTCCCGACCGCGACGTCGTACTCTCGGCAGACCCGAGGCATCTCCGGGTCCGCGAAGCCACAGATGTCGTTGACCATGTCGAATCCGCCATCGAGCGCCGCGGTGGCCACCTCGTGATAGCGCGTCTCGATCGAGAAGACGGCATCCCCAGACACTGACGCGACCGTCTCCAGGGCCGTCTCCAGGCGTTCGAGCTCACCCTCCGCCGAGAGCACCTCGAACTTCTTGTTCGCCGACTCCAGACCGATATCGACGATGTCCGCCCCCTCGCCGATCAGTTCCTCGTCGACGAAGGCGGCTGCCTGTGCGTGGTCATCGAACACACTGGGCTTGTACGGCGACTCCTTCGAGACGTTCAGCACCCCCATAATACGGGTCGGATGGCCGTCACCGATCGCGAGCCCAGCAGCATCGATGGTTCTCATACCCACGCTTGTGCCATCGAGCGCAAGAAGATGCGGGTCTCGGCAGCGGCCAATCGGTCCAGAGCCAAACGACGCCTCCTGGGCCGATACGGTGCCTGCATCCGGGCCGGACGCGTTCAGAGCCTGACAGTCTCATCGCCCGCCAGCACCTCGACCGTTGCCGTCTCTGCGTGAGCGGCCGCGGCGTCGACGAACTCCTGAGGGTCCGTCTCGATGGGGCCGAACGTGTCGTAGTGCATCGGGAACCCGCGGTCGACGCCGAGCCAGCCCAGCGCGATAGCCGCCTGGGTCGGGCCCATGGTGAAGTGATCGCCGATCGGTAGCGCTGCTGCCGTCGGCGCGAGATAGTCGCCGATCACCGACCGCATGTCCGAGATGAGCGCCGTGTCACCGGCATGGTAGAAGCTGGTCGCATCGGGCTGCGCGCCGGCCCGTGGCTCGCTGTCCGAGATCAGGAATCCTGCGGGCGGCCCAGCCGATCGCTCGTAGCTGCTAGCAAAGCCGTTCGAGTGGTTCGCCGCGGTCATGGTCACGTACGCATCGTCACACTGGACGGTCCCGCCGACGTTCATACCGCTGCCGGCGATCGTCTCTTCGAGCCCCATCTCCGCTCGCAAGAACGAGGAGAGCTCCGGCGTCGCCACGACCGTCGCTCCGTCGAAGGCTCCCGCGTCGGCGATATGATCCTGGTGGCCGTGGGTCACCAGCAGGTAGTCGGGATCCGCGATCTCGGCGGAGGTGTGTGAGGTGTGTGGGTTCTGGAAGAACGGGTCGATGAGGAGGCTGGTCGTTCCCACCTCGACGAGCCACGTTGAGTGGCCATACCAGGTCAGGTCCATACCACAGTTTCAGGTCGAGAGCTAATATCGATTTGGCCCTGTTCGCCGGCCCCTCCTGGAGGCTGGCGAACGCCTACCGTGAATTTATATAGCACGACGTATCGGGTCCTACATTTCCATGTGGACCAGGGTATTAAAGAACACGCCGGGATAACGCAGGGGTAACCGGCGTTTCGGGCACTGCTCGCGGGCGATATTTACAGATGGGCAGTTCTCGGCGGTCCGCGAAACATTTAAATAGCTGTCGGCATTACTTTGCATCAGTAGAGTGCCTCTGGTTCTGATCGGGTTCTATCACCCGCGGAGAGGCCTCTCGCACTCACCATGAGCGACTCAACAATACGAACGTACACGACCGAGCAGACCGAGGAGCGTGAGGAAGAACAGGACGTCGAGCGGGGCGATGGAGAGCGTGTGTGCCCGGAGTGTGACGGGCGACTCGCGAACGATACGGAACACGGCGAGACGGTCTGCAGTGATTGTGGCCTGGTCGTCGAGGAAGACGAGATCGACCACGGCCCCGAGTGGCGCGCGTTCGACGCCTCAGAGAAGGATCAGAAGTCACGCGTGGGCGCCCCGACGACCAACATGATGCACGACAAGGGGCTGTCGACGAACATCGGCTGGCAGGACAAGGACGCCTACGGTAACTCGCTGAGCTCGCGGCAGCGCCAGAAGATGCAGCGGCTTCGCACCTGGAACGAGCGGTT
>ERZ1034535.22-NODE-22-length-21643-cov-9.153974_pt1 | contig 21643 bp, 19 predicted proteins | sample MGYA00520598_ERZ1034535 | MGnify/ENA primary metagenome ERZ1034535 (study PRJEB33760, sample SAMEA4777708) | hypersaline lake metagenome | biome: hypersaline environment; feature: brines | place: Spain | collected 2014-08 | depth 0 m ...
CCACGGAACGGACGCGAGCGGCGCCGGGGAGGCGAACAGCCGTGTCAGTGCCGCCGGTGGTGCCAGCGAGAGATCTGGCATGACGACCGCGACCGGCTCGGTGGCCGGCGGGTCGAGGCGGGCGTCGACCGCCGGGCTCAGCGGTCGGTCGTCGACCTCGACGGCCGCGGGCGGGTCTCTCGATAGCTCGTCGGTGGCGACGACGCGAATCGTGAGATCGCGCTCGGTCGCCCGAAGCGTCTCGACCACGTCGGCGAGCATCGCCTGGCTGAACGCCTGGCGCTCGTGGCTATCGAGGACCGGAGCCAGTCGTGACTTCGGGTCCGTCGCATCGAACGGGACGAGGACCCGCATCGATCAGCTGAGCGGGTCGTTCGGTCCGGACCGTTCTCGCAGGTAGAACACCGCGCCGACGATGCCGGCGACCGCGACGACACCGACAGCCCCCACGAGCAGGATGCGGTTGCGCTGGCTCGACTGGACGGACGCCCGGGCGGTCGACTCCGCATCGGCTGCCAGGTCGGCCGAGAGCTCGAAGTTCTCGTTCTCGTAGGCGCGTATCGCTCGCTCGACCTGTGCGTCGTCGGCCTGGTCGTCGGTCCGAGCTGCGGCGACGGATGCCGACTCGATCGCCGCTCGTGCCGGCGCCGACTCCGCAGTAAAGGGGCGGGTCTCCCAGGAGCCGACCTCGTTCGCGTTGGCCCCGACGACCTTCGAGAGGTTGGCAAAGAGGAACGAGGGGGCCGGGTCGTACGTGTAGTTCTCTATCGGGGGGGCTTCACCCGTGATGCGGATCTCCACCTGCTCGATCTCGTCCTCGGCTGCGATCCGTGTCTCGAACGAGCTCCCCGTGAACGTCGTGCGTGTGGTATCCCCGTTGAGCTTCACGTAGCGGAGCTGCCAGTTGGCCGCATCGAGCTCTGTCGTCCCCTGGAGCTGGAATTGATCGGTTCCATCCTCGTAGAGATCCTCCAGCGTGACCGTCCCCTGGTGGTCGACCCCCACCTCCTGACTCTGGGGTATCTCTGTGGCCGTCGTCGCGATAGCCGCCACCGGGAGCGCGAAGCTCGTGATGGTCAGCAACACGACCAGCACTACTGTTCCTGTCCTAGAACAGCGGTTCAAGTTCATCCTCGTCGTCTTCCACCAGATCTTTTAAATTCGCATCGGAGTCGCTTCGCAGCTCGTCGATGTTCTCCTGGGCCTCGATGGCCACCTGCTGGAGCTCCTTGATCCGTGGTACGTTGGTCACGCCCGAGAGCAGGACCACACCCGCGACGTAGTTGGAGCTGGAGACCGGGTAGTCTCCACCGCGGACCTCCATCGACCCCGTCTGTTCCTCGAGCCACTTCCGCCCGCGCTCTATGCCCTTCCGGTTCAGGAACTTCGGCGGGCCAGACATCACCAGCAACGCCCGCTCGGTGCCCGACAGCTCACAAGGAAGCGTCAGACGACCCAACGCGGCCTTCCGAACCAAGCTCGTGATCCGGTTGGTCGTCGTCGCCGCATCGATCTGCGGGCCCTCGCCAGCACCGGTGAGTTTCGAGAGCAGGCCGTTTGACTCCGAGGTCTGCTTCAGCTCCTCGCGGGCGTAACCCAGCGTCGACACCCCACCACAGGCCAGCGTGTTGATGATCTCCGAGGAGTCGACGACCGACTCGGCGATCTCGCTGCCCATATCGAGCTCGCCGGCACCGAACAGCACGCCGAATCGGCGGGCGATCTCGTCGTTGATCTGTGCGTAGCCTTTCTCCATCGACTCGCCGGTCTGGCGCCAGGCGTCGTTGTCGAAGACCAGCAGGTTGTCCACCTCGCGCACGAACGTCTGGAAGGAGCGAGCGGCGTTCAGCGTGTAGATGCCTCCCTCGTCGGCTCCCGGCATGATGCCGAGCCCGTAGACCGGCTCCGTGTAGATACGCTTGAGATACTTCGCCAGCACGGGCGCTCCGCCCGACCCCGTCCCGCCGCCCAGTCCGGCGATGATCAAAAATGCGTCCACCTCGTGGACGGGGATGCCGTCGAACGCAGCCTGGATCTCGTTGACGTCCTCCTCGGCGACCTCAGCGCCCAGTGCGTTGTCCGCACCCACACCGTGACCTTTGACCCTGGCCTGCCCGATGAGAACGCGGCTCGACTCCGGGACACGGTCTAACCCCATCAGGTCCGCCTTGGCCGTATTCACCGCGACGGCGGCCCGAACGATGTTGCTGCCCGTATCCTCGTCGTATTTGAGAAATCGGTCCAGGACCTTCCCCCCGGCCTGCCCGAACCCGACCATGGCGATTTTCATATGTCGTTCACTGACGCATACCCCGTTATCCCGTAATTTAACCTTTCGGCCCTGTGGCCGCCATGTGTCGTGGTACCACCCGTGCTGGTCGATATCGGGCGCCTCTGGCTGGCTTGGGCTCGCTCGGGCGACTCTGGTCAGCCGTCCGTCTGCCGCGCGTCACACATCGCTCCCGGATTGGGGGCGATACACGCGGTCCGCGTCCGTTGCGGGCCGGCGTTCAGGCTCGGGCCGTGCGGGTCGCAACGGCGGGGTCGACGTCGAGATAGCTGGCCAACGTCCGCAGTTCTGCCGGCTCGAGACCGAACGCCTCGATATCGTTCTCGACGGTCGTGTTGTCGAACTGGAGCGACCGGTACTGGTCTGCCCCCATCGGTGCACCCGGGATCCGGTCCATGAGCTTCAGCCCCAGCCCAGCCAACGGCATCGGGATGTTGTAGACGTTGACGGGTTTGTTCTCGGCCCCGTGTGCCAATCGCGCAATCTCGGCGAGCGTGAGCACCTCCGGCCCGCCGATGTCGTACGCCTCACCCGCGTGGGCCTCGGAGCTGCTCGACTCCTCAGCAGCGATGCTCTCGACGAGCATCGGCACGAGATCGCCCAGCCAGATCGGCTGGAACCTGGTCTTGCCTCCGCCCGGCAGCGCGGTCAGATACGGCGGCGCGAGCAGCTTGGTGAACCTGAGAAACTCCCCGCCGTCCCCGAAGACGACCGACGGCCGGATGATCGTCTCGGTGACGGTGGCATCTCGGACCACTCGCTCGGCCTGCCCTTTCGCGCGGATGTATGCGGTCTCGCCGCTGGCGTCTGCTCCCAGCGCGGAGAGCTGCAGGAAGCGCTCGACGTCGTGCTCCTCGGCGGCCCGAACCGCATTCCGAGTGCCCTGGAGGTGGACCTCGAAGTGCATCTCGTCGCCACCAGAGGGCTTGAACAGGGGTGACAGTGCCGGCAGGAAGACGACCGCATCCCGCCCTGCAAACGCGGGCTCGATGCTCTGATACTCTCGGACGTCGCCGGTGAGCAGCTCTACCTCCGAGGGGAGATCGGCCTCCTTCGGGGTCCGGGAGAGTGCGGCCACCTCGTGGTCGTTCGCCAGGAGCTCGCGACAGAGCGCGGTGCCGACGAACCCCGTGCCGCCGACGGCGAGTACGTTCATGAGTCACACAGGCCGAGCGCGGACGTAAACCCACTCATCGCCAACCGGCACCAGAACCACACTGGACGAACCGTTTAGGTCGGCCCGCATCGGTATGCGTCTAGATGCTACTCACGCTCGAAGGGATCGACGGGTCCGGAAAGACCACCGCGTGGCAGGGGCTCAAGGAGCGTGGTGTCTGCGGCGAGACCGCGCTGTTCACCAGCGAGCCAACCGACAGCTGGCTCGGGCAGAGCGTGCGACGGTCGCTCTCCGACCCCGAGGCCGACCCGCTAGCCGAGCTGTTCCTGTTCACGGCAGACCACGCCGCACACCTCTCGAACGTGGTGGGGCCAGCCCTGGATGCGGGACGGGTGGTCGTCTCAGACCGCTACTCCGACTCGCGATACGCCTATCAGGCCGCTCGACTGGCCGACCGCGTCGACGCCCCGCTGGAGTACATCCAGAGGGTACACGAGCGATTCACGATCCGGCCGGACGCGACCATCTACTTCGAGCTGCCGGCAGCCGAGGGGGCCCGTCGGTCGGGCGCGACCGACAAGATGGAACACGAAGCATATCTCGAGCGTGTCGCGGCGAACTACGAGCGGCTCATAGCGGCCGAGCCGGCGCGGTTCGACCGTGTGGATGCGACGGCGCCGGCGGAAACCGTGATCGACCGTGTCACCGAGCTCGTCGAGCGGCGTCTGGCCGGGGACTGAACGCTCGACGGCACGAAGAGAGCCAGGGATCGGCGTGAGGTGGCTGGGCCCGGGGCGGTCAGGAGGACCCCTCCGGCTCCGTCGGCAGGTCGACCTCGGCCGGGGCGGGCATCCAGAGATAATCGAACGCGACACCGAGCGACAGCGGCAGCAACACGGTCGTTCCGAAGACGACGGGCGGGCGCTGGAGATTCGGTCCCAGGCCCAACACCCCCGAGAGAAGCAGTACCAACAGCAGTAACACGACCCACTCGAGCAGGATGGCGAAGACGATCGGCCCCCAGACGGTCTGCAGCCTGACCCGGAAGAATCGCGTCATCAACGCCGCCGCTGCACCGTTCACCCCGACGATGATCACCAGCCCGACGATGTCGGCGACACTCACCATTCGTGGCCCGTAGGATGTGGACGGTCTTTGCTCCACCGTTCGGAGCACGGTCGGGGAGCTCCACACCCGCCCGAACGGTCACCGGCTCGGGCCCGCCCCCGCCGTGGCTCAGAGCTGGTCGAGTTTGCGGAGGAGGTTGCCTTCGTACTCCTCGTCGGCCTGGACGCCTTTGAGCTCGATGACATTGCGCTCGAGCTTGTCCAGCGCGACCCGGAACGCGGTGTCTGCGCCGTAGCCCTCCCCGGTGCCGGCGATCTGGCCCACGTCCGTCCTGAGCCTGATCTGCACGTACATCAGCGGCGTCCCCCGGAGTCGCTCCTTGTGCTCGGCGAAGCGGACGTGGGCGTGCTGGACCTGCATGTCGCTGTACTTCTCGGCGACGGCCTCGAGGTTGTCCACCAGCTCTCCCCGGGTCATTCCACTCAGCAGTGCCACGTTGGTCACCTGCACGTCCATGTGCTCCTCTTCGGTGTAGGTCAGCGCTCGCAAGACGTCCGTCTTCGTCACCACCCCCGCGATCGGAGCGCGCTCGCTCTCGACGACCAGCCCCGAGTAGTCCTCGGCGAGCATCGACGCGACCGCCTCGTCCACCGTCGCGGTCGCCTCGACTGTCTCGACGGGGCGGCTCATGATGTCGGCCACCGGCAGGCTGACCATCCGCTCCATGTCTCCGGCACGATCGCCTCTGGTCGCCCGATTCTCCTCACGGACCACCACGTCGACGATGTCGTGGGTGGTCACCACCCCGTCGAGGCCACCCTCGGGGGTCACCACCGGCAGCCGGGAGATGCCGTGCTCGCGCAGCTGGTTGATGGCTCGTCCGACCGTGGCGTCGGTGCCGAGAGTGACGACGTCTTCGGTCATGATCTGCTCTACCTGCAACACCCCCAGGTTCTCCAGCACCGCCTCGAGAATGGCATCCTCGGTGATGATCCCCCAGAGCGCTTCGGCCTCGAAGACGGGGGCGACCTTCACCCCACCCTCGACCAGGACGCGGGCGACCTCTCTGACGTCGGCCGTGCGGTCGATACGGGGAGCGTTCTTGCTCACCGCACTCGCCTTGGTGTCGTCCTCCATGTGCGAGGAGAGCAGCTGCCGCTCGGTGATCACCCCATCGTAGGCGCCGTCCGCGGTCACGAGAACCCCCTTTGGGTTCTCACGCTCGAACAGCGACCTGACCTGTGCCAGTCGCTCGTCGACGGCGACCTCGACCGTGTCCCGGACCGCGATATCGGCGATGTCCATTGTAATCCCGTCAGAAGTACGCGACCGGTGATAATCAAAGTTCGTCCGGCAGGAGCGACAGTGGGTTCGGGCGGATTTGAACCGCCGGCCTCCTCCATGTCAAGGAGGTGTCATAACCGGGCTAGACCACGAACCCTGGCGCTATAAGATACCTGTGTAGTGTGTTTGAACGTTTCGGAACCTCCAGACCAGACGGCCCGCCGAGTCCATCACCGGCGGGCCCACACGATTTGAGCCCATCACCGAAACGTTAAGATGGCGTACGTATTCGTACAACACAGCACACTTTCATACATCAGTGTACATGATACAGGAATACATCGGGCAGGTTACTGAGGGTGAGAGCCTCTCACAGAGCGAGGCCAGAGAGGCCTCGACGCTGGTCTTCGAGGAGGCCACCCCAGCACAGATCGGTGGGTTGCTGACCGGACTCCGGGCCAAAGGCGAGACCGAAGCCGAGATCGCAGGGCTGGCCGAGGGGATGCGAGCGGTCGCCCGTACGATCTCCCCGGACCGAACGCCCATCGTCGATACCTGCGGTACTGGTGGTGACGGTCACGATACGATCAACGTCTCGACGGCGGCGGCGATCGTGGTCAGCGGGGCGGGCGTCCCGGTCGCCAAGCACGGAAACTACTCGGTGTCGTCCTCGTCGGGGAGTGCCGACGTGCTCGATGCGGTCGGTGTCGAGATCGACGCCGACCCAGCCGCAGTCCAGCGGGCGATCGAGCGAGATGGCATCGGCTTCATGCTCGCACCGGTGTTCCACCCGGCAATGAAGGCGGTGATCGGACCGCGCCGCGAGCTCGGCATGCGCACGGTGTTCAACATTCTCGGCCCGCTGACGAATCCCGCGGGGGCCGATGCACAGGTGATCGGCGTCTACGATCCCGCCCTGGTGCCGGTCATGGCCGACGCACTCGCCAAGATGGAGGTCCAGCGAGCGCTCGTCGTCCACGGAGCGGGGCTCGACGAGATCGCACTGCACGGAGAGTCGATCGTCGCGGAGGTGAGTGGGAGCACGACGACGGAGTACACGATCTCGCCGTCGGAGATGGGGCTGGATGCCGCCCCCGTCGAGGCGATCGAGGGTGGGTCACCGACGGAGAACGCCGAAGCACTACGCGATATCGTCGCGGGCAGGGCGAGTGGCGCCCCCCGGGACATCGTCCTGGCGAACGCCGGCGCTGCAATCTACGTCGCGGGCGAGACCGAGTCGATCGCCGAGGGGGTCGAGCTGGCCCGTGAGTCGCTTGCGTCGGGGGCGGCGGCGAGACAGCTCGAGCGGCTGACAGAGGCCGCATGACCCGCATCAAGCTGTGTGGCGTGACCAACGAAGAGGACCTCCAAGCCGTGGCCGCCGCCGGGGCTGACGCGGTCGGGCTCATCACGGGTGTCGCCGACACGAGCCCACGGTCGATATCGCCGGGGGCGGCAGCGCGGCTGGCCAGAGCCAGCGGCCCATTTCTGAGCACGGTCCTGGTGACGATGCCGGAGTCGGTCAGCGACGTCACGCGGCTCACCGAGCGCGTGCGACCCGACGTCGTCCAGATCCACGGGGTCGACGTGGAGCTGGCGGCGGCGATCGAGCGCGAGGTGGCATCGTTGATCGTCGCTGCGGACGTCACCGAGGCCACCCGCTTCGGGGGCGTTGCCGATGCGATTCTCGTCGACTCCGTCGACGCCAGCGGGGCCGGCGGGACCGGCGAGACGACCGACTGGTCACGAGCCAGGGGGCTCGTCGAGCGCCTCTCGACACCGGTCATCCTCGCTGGGGGGCTGACACCGGAGAACGTCGCGACCGGTATCGAGCGCGTCCAGCCCTACGCCGTCGATGTCGCCTCGGGAATCGAGGCGAGCGACGGGCGCAAAGACCACCAGAAGCTGCGCTCGTTCGTTCACAACGCAGACACTGCGAGCGGCCGAGTCGGGAGGGCCAGCCGCTGATGGCGGCACTGGAGACATCGCGTGAGCAGCTCGCAGCGCTGGCGGCTGAGGGCCCCGCGATCGTCCGGCTCGTCGCGGAGCTAGCCGTCGACATCGAGCCGCTGTGGGCGTTCGCAGCCCTGAGCGATCGAGATGGTGAGACCGTCGCCAGGCCCGAGAAGTCGGGGTACGCGTTTCTCCTGGAGTCCGCAGAGAAGGTCGCCTCCTCCGACCCCGATGGGGCGTTCACGCCCGGAGATGGCGACAGACACGCCCGATACTCGTTCGTGGGATACGACCCCGCGGCCGTGGTGACCGTCGACTCCACTGTGGATATCGAGATTCTCGACGAACGATATCGAGGGCTGTTACGCGTCGACACCCAGCAACCGGGTGACTGCCTCGACCAGCTCCGTGAGGTGCTTCCGGACCTCCCACGACGGAACTTCCCCCAGGGTGGCAGGCAGATGCTGGACGGCGGCCTGGTCGGCTTTCTCGGCTACGATGCCGTCTACGACCTGTGGCTGGGTGAGGTCGGACGATCGCGCCCCGCCTCGCCGGTCCCGGACGCCCAGTTCGTCCTCTCGACGAAGACCCTCGCCTTCGACGAGGAGGCAGGCACCCTGTCGCTGGTGTTCACCCCCTACATAGCGGGACCCGAGGAGACAGACCGGCTCTACGAGGAGATCCAGGCCGAGGCGGCCCGTGTCGAATCCACCCTACGATCGGCCCGCGCCCCGAGAGCCGGGGTGTTCCATCGCGAAGGGGCGACCGCAGGGCGACGCGAGACGTACGAACAGGCGGTGCGCACGGCAAAGCAACACGTCCTCGATGGCGACATGTACCAGGGTGTCATCTCACGCCGTCGCGAGCTCGAGGGCACCGTCGACCCTCTCGCCTTCTACGAGGCACTGCGGTCGATCAACCCCTCGCCGTACATGTATCTGCTCGGCCACGACGCGCTGACCATCGTGGGCGCATCGCCGGAGACACTGGTCTCGGTCAGAGACCGCCAGGTCGTCGCCAACCCGATCGCGGGCACCTGCGCGCGCGGTAGCTCGCCGGTCGACGACCGACGGCTGGCAGGCGAGATGCTGGCCGATGACAAGGAGCGCAGCGAGCACACGATGCTTGTCGACCTCGCCCGAAACGACGTTCGGCGTGTCAGCGAGCCCGGCTCTGTCCGGGTCGGTGAGTTCATGAACGTGCTCAAGTACAGCCACGTCCAGCACATCGAGTCGACGGTGAGTGGAGAGCTGACCGCAGAGGCCGACGCGTACGACGCCACCCGAGCCGCGTTTCCTGCAGGCACCCTCTCGGGCGCGCCGAAGATCCGGGCGATGGAGATCATCGACGACCTGGAACGGCAGCCTCGCGGCGTCTACGGCGGTGGGGTGGGCTACTACTCCTGGACCGGTGATGCCGACTTCGCGATCGTCATTCGGACCGCGACCATCCGCGAAGCAGAGAGCACCCAGGCAGATCACCACATCACCCTGCAGGCCGGCGCGGGTATCGTCGCCGACTCGGACCCGGCGAGCGAGTTCGACGAGACCGAACAGAAGATGAGTGCGGTGCTGGCCGCGCTGCGGCAGATCGAGGTGTCCCCTCGGGGGGACGGCCCGGAGGGCTCCAAAGAATGAGCCAGACACAGCTCGCCGAGGGCATGGAGATACTGTTCGTGGACAACTTCGATTCGTTCACCTACAATCTCGTGGAGTACGTCAGCGAACACGGCGCCTCGACGACCGTCCGACGTAACACCGTCAGCCTGGCTGCGCTCCGGGCTCACGACCCCGACGCGATCGTGATCTCACCGGGGCCGGGCCACCCCAAACACAGCCGTGACGTCGGGGTCACCAGACCGGTGCTTCGCGAGCTGTCACCCGAGGTGCCCACACTAGGTGTGTGTCTGGGGCTCGAGGCTGCCGTCTACGAGTACGGCGGGACCGTCGGCCGGGCGCCGCGGCCGGTGCACGGCAAGGCATTCCCGATCGAGCACGACGGCAAGGGGGTGTTCAGCGGTCTCGATCAGGGGTTCAGCGCAGGGCGATACCACTCGCTGATCGCGACGTCGATACCCGACTGCTTCGATATCTGTGCGACGACGACGGATGGAGAAGCCTCACTCGTCATGGGAATCCGGCACGAGAGCTACCCGATCGAGTGTGTGCAGTTCCACCCCGAGAGCGTGCTGACGGGAGCGGGCCACCGTGTCGTCGAGAACTTTCTGTCGAGCGTCGACTGAGCCGCTCAGAAAATCGCCAGGGGGCACGCCCCGGGGCACTCGCCCGGAAGGTCAGTAGAAGGCGATCGGTGTCCCGGCGCTCTCCTCGTTGGAGATCTTCTCCATCGCTGCGTCGAAGTCGGCCGGGCGGATCTCGGTCCGTTCGTCTCTGATGGCGTACATGCCTGCCTCGGTCGCTAGCGACTCCAGCTCTGCCCCGGTGAACCCTTCCGTGTCGGCGGCGAGGCGCGGCAGCTCGACATCGGTCAGGTTCATGTGGCCGGTGTGGATCTTGAGTATCTCGTGGCGACCCTCCGAATCCGGCTCTGGAACCCGAATGAGCCGGTCGAAGCGGCCTGGCCGGAGGATCGCTCGATCCAGCATGTCGAACCTGTTGGTCGCCGCGATGATGCTGATGTCACCTCGCTGGTCGAACCCGTCCATCTCGGAGAGCAACTGCATCATCGTCCGCTGGACCTCGGCGTCACCGCTCGTCTTGGACTCCGTCCGGCTCGACGCGATCGCGTCGATCTCGTCGATGAAGATGATCGCCGGCTCTCTGCCGGCTGCGAGCTCGAACAGGTCTCTGACGAGCCGCGCTCCCTCACCGATGAACTTCTGGACCAGCTCCGAGCCGGCCATCTTGATGAACGTCGCGTCGGTCTGGTTGGCGACCGCCTTCGCCAGCATCGTCTTGCCCGTTCCCGGCGGGCCGTGCAACAGCACGCCCGTTGGTGGGGAGATCCCGACCGTCTCGAATCGCTCGGGGTCGAGCAGCGGTGCCTCGACGGCCTCGCGGACCTCTCTGGTCTGCTCGGCCAGCCCACCGATGTCGGCATAGGCCACCTCCGGCGATTCCACGACCTCCATGGCCTGTGCACGGGCGTCGGTCTCGGACTCCAGGACGGTCTGGACGGCAAACGAGTCGTTGATTCCCACCCGGTCACCGGCCTCGAGCTGGTGGCCCATCTGGCCGCCAACCTCGGTCAGGACCTCCTGGTTGTTGCCGTGCTGTTTGAGGATGGCCTCGCCGTCGGCGATCTCCTCGACCGTCGCGAGATACAACGAGGACGTCTTCAGCGTGTCGTTCTCTCGCTGGAGGAGATCCACCTGGTCACGGAGATCACTCCGACGGTCTCGGGCCGAATCGAGCTGTGTAGAGAGCTGTTCGTGGACCTGGACGATACTCTCGAAATGGTCGTTGAGCGCATCCAACCGCTCGGTTGGACTCATGTCCGCGTCCAAATCGAGCGTGGGACGGTCTGGGAGCGAAGGGCTGCGCGACATCTATCTAATACCGGTTGGTACCGTGCTTCAAAGTGTCTTTGGGTAGTGTCTATCCGAGGCGGTGTAGACCGGCCTGGCCCACAGGATGCCAGCCTCGGAGCTGCCGGCCGGTGACGGCCTCTCCGTGTCGGACAGCACGGTGAGCCCACCGACAGTATCCTGACATCCTCCCCGCACCGAAGAGCGGAGATCTCAGTTTGATTATCCGTAAACTTAGGGCGACCGCTGGGTGAGTGTGGTGTATGTACCAGGGCCTGAAGGGATTTCGCGAGCTCTACCCGGAGGAGATGGCCGCCCGGCGGACCGTTATCGATACCGTCGAAGGGGTTGCTCGTCGCCACGGGTTCCGCGAGGTGGCAACGCCGTATCTCGAGCGGGCCGAGATGTGGACCGACAAGGCGGGCGACGAGATCGTCGACGAGCTCTACGCATTCACCGACAAGGGCGACCGGCTGGTCACGCTGACCCCGGAGCTGACCCCGACCGTCGCGCGCATGGTGGTCGAACGCCAGCAGGCGCTCAGCAAGCCGATCAAGTGGTACTCCACCCGGCCGTTCTGGCGCTACGAGCAGGTTCAGCAGGGCCGATTCCGCGAGTTCTACCAGTGTAACGTCGACACGTTCGGGACGGCCGACCCACGGGCCGATGCGGAGATCATCGCGGTCGCGGCGGAGATGCTTCGGGAGCTGGGAGTCCCGGCGGCCGACTTCGAGCTGCGGATCTCCCATCGGGACATCCTGGGTGGGGTGTTCGCGGCCACCGGAGACGGCGTCGACACGGAGATGGCCATCCGAGCGGTCGATCGGGCGAACAAGGTCGAGGAGGCCGAGTACTACCGGCTTCTCGAGGATGCGGGGCTGGACAGGGACGCCGCCGAGCAGATAGACGGCCTGCTCGCGGCTGGCGATCTCGAGGCGATCGGGGCGTTCGCGCAGAGCGACCGGGTCGACGCGGCGATCGAGAACCTCCAGGCGATCCTCGCCGAGCTCGAGCGACTCGGCGTGCGCGATGCTTGCACGATCGCGCTCGATACGGCACGTGGTCTGGACTACTACACCGGTGTGGTGTTCGAGTGTTTCGACCCGAAGGGCCGGGTCTCACGGTCGGTGTTCGGCGGCGGCCGTTACGACGAGCTGATCGAGCAGTTCGGCGGCCAGCCGACACCGGCCGTGGGGTTCGCCCCGGGAGTCATGAACTCGACGCTCCCACTGTTGCTCCAGGCCGTGGGGGTGTTCCCTGCGGAGACGCTCCGGACGGACTACTACGTGCTCAGCGCGGGCGAGAGCGACCAGGTACGGGACGTCGTCGGCGAGATCGCGGGCCAGCTCCGCGCGCTGGACCAGGTCGTCGAGACCGACCTGACCGGCCGCGGCTTCGGCTCTCAGATGGGGTATGCTGATACGATCAACGCCGAGCGGGTGATCATCGTCGGTGAACGCGATCTCGCGGATGGCGCCGTGACGCTCAAAGAGATGGCTAGCGGCGAGCAGACACAGATCCCACTGTCGGCGTTCCCACCGACGGAGGGGCCACCGACGATCGATGCCTACAGCGACTGACGCCGGGCGCGGGGCGACCGGCAGGCGGGCGTTCAGGGTCGCCTACGACGGCACGCGATTTCGCGGGTTCCAGCGCCAACCCCATCAGGAGACCGTCGAGAACGCTATCTTCGACGCCCTGGAGAGCCTGGGCATCGAGCGGGCTGCCGGGAAACCCGAGGGGTACAGTGCTGCAGGACGGACGGATGCGGGTGTCTCCGCGCTGGGCCAGGTCGTGGCGATCGAGACGCCGGCGTGGCTCGAACCACGGGCGCTGAACAGCCGTCTGCCCGATTCGATCGTCTCCTGGGCGGCCTGGGACGTCGACCCCGGGTTTCACGCCAGATTCGACGCCGTCGAACGCCACTACGTCTACTCACTCCCGCGGCGAAGGGACGCGACCGACGAGCGACGGCTCACGGCGGTCTGTGACCGGCTGTCCGGAGAGCACGACTTCCGGAATCTCACCGCCGAGAGCGGCGAGACGATCCGGCAGTGTTCGGTCGTGGCGCGACGCGAGCGAGCGACCCTGCGGATCCACTGTGCCGGGCCAGGATTCGCCCGCCAGCAGGTCAGACGCATGGTGTCGCTGATCGAGTCGGTGCTCGACGGGGACCGCGACATCGAGACCGTCGAGCGGCTGCTGTCCGGCGAGGACATCGACGGGCCCGAAGGGGTGGCCCCGGCGCCGGCCGGCGGGCTCTATCTCCGGACGGTGGACTACCCGGAGATGGCGTTTCGCGTCGACGAGCGTGGCATCGAGAGCGCCAGAGCGCTGTTCGAGAACCGGAGGGCCATCGCGGACACTCGGTCGGCGACGCTCGAGGCCGTGCTCGAACAGCTCTGAGCGACGGCGTGACGAGCTGTGTGAGAGGAGCCAACGCGAGTGGTTTTGAGCACCGAGCCGCAAGGGCACCTATGAGTTCGGCCACCGAACGAACCGAGATAGACGACCGATACACGTGGGACCTCGAGGCCATGTTTGCCAGCGACGCGGCCTGGGAGGAGGCATTCGAGGCGGCCGAGGCCAAGCTCGAGGAGCTGGCTGCCTACGAGGGCCGCGTGACCGAGTCGGCCACGACGTTACAGGAGCTGCTCAGCCTTCGCGATGAGATCATGCGAGAGATATCCTCGGTGGGCGCGTACGCACGGATGCGCAGCGACGAGGATACGGCAAATCAACAGTACCAGGCGCTCTCGGCCAGAGCACAGTCACTCGGCTCGGAGGCCGCCTCGGCGGCATCGTTCATCGACCCGGAGCTCCAGCGAGCCGGACGTGACCGGCTCCAGTCGTTCATCGAAGAGTCACCCGAGCTCGAGCGGTACGCACACTACTTCGACGACGTCTGCCGGATGGAGCCACACACCCGCGATCCAGCGGTCGAAGAGCTGCTGGCGGAGCTCTCCGAGGTAACGGGAGCTGGAGGCGACGTCTACAGCATGCTGACCAACGCCGACATGGAGTTTCCCGCCGTCGAGACACCCGCGGGGGACGACGAGCGGCTGACGCTGTCGAACTTCACCGTCGTCCAGAAGAGCCCCGACAGAGCCTATCGTGAGCGCGCCTACACCGCATTCTACGACACCTGGGGAGATGTTCGTAATGCCGTCGGGACCGCCCTGAAGAACGCCGTCCGGACGAACATCAAGACCGCAAACGCGAGACGGTACGAGTCGGCACGCGCGGCGAGTCTGACCCCACCCAACGTGCCGACGGAGGTGTACGACACGCTGCTCGAGACCGTCGACGCGAATCTCGACGTGCTCCATCGTCACATCGCTCTCAAACGCGAGCGGCTGGATGTCGACACACTCCAGATGTGGGACCTGTACGCGCCGCTAACGGAGTCCTCGGCCCCCACGATCGAGTACGAGCAGGCCAAAGAGTGGGTGATCGAGGCGGTCGCCCCGCTCGGCGAGGCCTACCAGTCACGCATGGCCGAGGGGCTGGCCTCGCGGTGGGTCGACGTCTACGAGACGGCGAACAAACGAGCGGGGGCCTACTCCTCGGGAACCTACGACTCACAGCCGTACATCCTGATGAACTACCAGGAGGACGTGGGCTCGCTGTACACGCTCGCCCACGAGCTGGGCCACTCGATGCATTCGGAGCTGGCCAGCGAGACACAGCCGTACGTCTACTCCGGCTACGAGATCTTCACCGCAGAGGTCGCCTCGACGGTCAACGAGGCGCTGTTGACCAACCACCTCCTGGAGACGGTCACCGACGAAACCCTGCGGCGGCACGTCCTCGATGAGTATCTCGAACGGTTCCGGTCGACGCTGTTCCGCCAGGCGATGTTCGCCAGCTTCGAACAGCAGATCCACGAGCGGAGTGCGGCCGGTGAGGCGCTGACCCCGGACAGCTTCGACTCGATCTACGGTGAGCTGAAAGGGGAGTTCTACCAGCCAGCCGCGGTCGACGACCGCATCGCCCGCGAGTGGATGCGGATTCCGCATTTCTACTACAACTTCTACGTCTACCAGTACGCGACGGGGATCGCAGCCGCCAATGCCATCGTCCAACGGATCGACACCGAGGGCGAGGCCGCGGCCGATGCCTACCGGCAGTTCCTCCGATCTGGCTCCAGAGAGTACCCGCTGGAACTGTTGGGGACGGCCGGGGTCGACATGGCTAGCTCGGCTCCCGTCGAGGCAGCCATCGAGCGCTACGATGCGTTGGTCGGGGAGTTCGAGCAGCTGAGCTGAGAGCGAGCGCCGAGCGGCCTGTCGCCGAGCCATCCGACAGCCCTGTGCCACTCGATAGCCCTCGGTGACGACCCACCCCACGGCCGGAGAAGACGGGGCTCCCGGTCGCTCACTCACCGGCCGCTACCGACTCACCGCGCCGGACCGCACAGCGGAGGCCGACCTCCGCAACATCGGTGCCGCTCGATGCGGTCCGGCGGAGTCCTCGCATCACACGGCGGAGCGCTGCGGCGTCCTCTGTCGTGTCATCTAGCCCCCGGCTCAACTCGTCGAGACGCCGTTGAATCCGTCGGAGATCGGCGATGATACGACTGGCGTCGCTGACCTCAACATCGGCGAGAACGACGTCGATGCCGCCGGACAGGGCCTGGCGTACATCGTCGCCGAGCGCTCGACACGGGCCCAGCCATCTTTCAGCGGGAGCCTCGTCGAGCGAGACCGCGGTATCCGCGATCGCCGTCGCGGCCTCGTGGGCACGGCCCAGCGCTCGCATCGCCGTCCATGACTCGAACAGCTCAGAGCGAGTCCTCCCCAGGGCGTCGACCTCTCCGAGATCCGCCATCCCCCGGGCGACGGACCGCTCGACCATCGCGGACAGCCTGTCGACCTGGTCGCGGCGGGAGTCGACCGGCGAGGTGGCTGGCGGCGACGCCAGCGCGCGGACCGCATCGCGATGGATCGAGCAGACGGCAAAAGAGAGCTGCCGCACTGACTGGCTCACCGAGACCTCCGCCGAGTCGAGCAGGATCTGCACCCTCGTCGCCGCCTCAGACTCCCTCGTTATCGACATCCCGACCCGACCTCGAGTGACGCGTTGGATGGCGTCACGCTGGGCCTCGGTGAGCGGTTGATCGTGGTGGATCGAGACCTCGCGCACGCCCGCCGCATAGACCGCCCGCAGCGCTCGCTCGAGAACAGCCGGATCGGTCGTGTCGATATCGGCGCTCGCGGGCACCTCGCCATCCGACCGGTCCCCGGTTTGAAGAGCGAGCACTCCGTCCAGGTGCTCATGGACGGTGACGGTCTCGCCGGCCGTCAGATCGTGAGACTCTGCCCACCCTTTCGGTAACGAGACGGTGTACGAGCCACCTCCGACGGACTGGATCTTTCGCGTCTCCATCAGCCCCCCACCTGTGGACCGCTGGCTATCACGCCCGACGGGCGGCTGGCCGACAACGGTCGCCAGGCGACGTCGCACTCGACGCTCCACAGGTCACCGGCCTCGTCTGCGTGGTCGGCACGCGACCGGTCGAGATCCGCAACGGCACCCCGGCAGCAGACACCGAGCGATTGCCCACAGCAAGCACCGGCCATAGCGCTACCCGAACTTCCCGGTGATGTAGTCTTCGACCCGATCGCTGTGTGGGTCTTCGAACACCCGATCGGTGTCGCCGTACTCCACAAGCTCGCCGCCCGTGAGGAACACCGCGGTCTGGTCGGAGATGCGCGCGGCCTGCTGCATGTTGTGCGTGACGATGACGACGGTGTAATGCTCGGCGAGGTCGGCAATCAGGTCCTCGATCTTTGCCGTGGCGATCGGGTCGAGCGCCGACGCCGGCTCGTCCATCAGGATCACCTCCGGGTCGACGGAGAGACACCGCGCGATGCAAAGACGCTGCTGTTGGCCGCCCGACAGCCCCAGTGCGTTGTCATCGAGCCGGTCGTGCACCTCGTCCCACAAGGCTGCATCTCGGAGACAGCGTTCGACGAGTTCCTCTCGCTCCGCCGTATCGTCACGATTCAGCAGCCGTGCGAGGAGGCCCGTGTCGAGGTCGCCGTGCTTCTGTGGCCCGTACGCGATATTCTCGCGAATCGACTTGGGGAACGGGTTCGGCGACTGAAACACCATCCCGACCCGTTTACGAAGCTCGACGAGGTTCACGCCATCCTGATAGATCTCTTGGCCGTCCGGGCGGACCGAGCCCTCGATGCGGGCGGACGGGATTCGGTCGTTCATCCGGTTCAGACACCGGAGGTACGTCGACTTCCCGCAGCCCGAGGGACCGATCAGTGCGGTGACGCTCCGTTCGGGGATCTCCATCGAGACGCCTTTCAACGCATGATCGTCACCGTAGTACACATCAAGGTCTTCGACCGTAATCTTCGCCTCGCCGTCGAACTCGAAGTCCGTCCACGCCTCACGGGTCCGCTCATCCGTCTCGCCGACGGTCGTGGTGGTGGGCTGTTCGGTGGTCGTCGTCACGGTTCGCGGGCTCGTTTCTGGGTTCTGATTATCGCTCATTGTGGATCAGGTGTGTTGCAGCCGTCGCCGGAAGTAGTAGCGCGTCACAATACCGATCGCATAGAAGGAAAGCACCACAATCAGGAGTACCAGCGCCGTCGCCCAGCGGAACCCATTCGGGTCCGAGACGTTGCTCCCGAGTCCGACGCCGGCGGTGATCAGCGCGAACAGCTGATAGGGCAGTGCGGAGGTGGCTTCGAGGAGCGCCGGGTTCGCGACGAACGGCGGCGTCGAGATGAACTGGAAGCTGCCGATGACGTCGACCGTCTGGGTGTCCGGCACGAACGTGCCGCCGGCCATCGTCAACAGGATCGGTGCCGTCTCGCCGGCGATTCGGCCAACGCCGAGGATGACCCCGGTGACGACGCCAGGGAGCGCCGCCGGTAACACCACGCTTCGGATCGTCTGCCACTTGGACACGCCGAGCGCAGCGCTCGCGTCACGGTACTCGTCGGGGACCGACAACATCGACTCCCGGGAGGTGATCACGACGAGTGGGAGGAGCATGAATCCGAGCGTGATCATCCCGGACAGCAGCGATTTGCCGTTGCCAAACCGCGGGATCAGGAAGGCGAAGCCGAAGAGCCCGAACACGATGCTCGGCGTGCTCCACAGGCCGTTGGTGGCAACCTCGACAACCTGCGTGAAACGACCACGCTCTGCATACTCGGTGAGGAAGACGGCCGCACCGACGCCGAGCGGGACCGCCAACAGTACCGCACCGATCACGAGCCAGAAGGTACCGACGATCGCCGGGAGGACGCCCTGGAACTCGTTCAGCAGGGCGACACCGTTCATGACGAAGGGGATCGAGACCGGGAGGGTCACAGACACGCCCAGCAGCGAGATCTCCGGCCCGGCCCCGATGCCGATCTCGAATCCAGTCAGCAACCCGGGGACCCCCTGGATGACGACGAACGCGACGAGAATGAACAGGAAGGCGACGATAGAGATCGCGTTCAGATACACGAGCACGTACGCCCCCATGTGCCGGCCGCGGGCGCCGAACCCGCCGTACGCCTTCGCCGCCGCCCAGCCGCCGTACAGCGTGGTGGACAGCGTCGCCACCGGGATGAGGAACTGTGCGCTGATCGCGGCCGTCTGCTCCCAGCCCAGCTCCCACACCCACGCGGGGCCGATGACTCCGGTCGCGAACACGAGCCCCGTTATGAGCAGGAGCCCCCCGAGCGGCACGGTCGAGCCCACATCCTCACGCGGTATGACCGTGGCGACGAGCGCCACGCCCCCGACAACCACGGCTCCGACCAATCCGCCACCGGTGCCAAGCCCGAGAACCCCACTCGCGACGCTGCCGCCGAGCAGCGCCCACGGGAACGCTGCCCCGACGCCGGCGACCAGCCCGGCGCTCGGGTCGGGAGTCGACTCGACGTAGCCCAATCGCGATCCCGCGCCGAGCGCGATCACCGTCAGACCGAGCAGAGTAAGAAGCCCACCGAGAAGCGTCACCGTCTGAGCGCCGGCGATCGTTCCGGTCAGCGAAACCTGGTCGAACATCGCAGCCACGGCGAGCGCGAACAAGGCCGCCGAGACGCCGATCGTCAGGGCCGCGACGGCGTCCGCCTCGGTCGTCGTTTCGTCGACCAGCTGCGAGCTTCTGATGCGCGCGTCGGCCATCAGACCTCACCTCCGAGCCGTTTGTACATGCGCCACTCGATGTACTGTGCGCCCACCGAAATAACGAGAACCGTGATGAAGAGGATCACTCCGGCCACGAACAGAGCGTCCATCTGGAGCCCGTCGGCCTCGCCGTAGTTTCGGGCGATGATGGAGGTCAACGTCTCCTGGCCATAGAAGACGTTGACGAGCGGCTCCGTGAGCCGAGGGACACCTCGGAGCATCACCGTTGCGGCCATCGTCTCACCGATGGCGCGGCCGACCCCGAGCAGCACCGCCGCGGAGACGCCGGAGAACGCCGCCGGTAGCGTGATCGATGTCATCGTCTGCCAGTCGGTCGTACCCATCGCGAGCGACCCACTCTTCATCGCTTCTGGGACGCTACTCAGCGCATCCTCTGCGACGGAGACGACGGTCGGGAGGGCCATCAGTCCGACGACGATTCCCACGAAAAGATACGACCCCTGGCCGGTCACCTGGAACTGGTCGGAGGCCCACGGGGAGAGCACGGTGAACCCGATGAATCCGTAGACGATGGAGGGGATGCCAGCGAGAATCTCGACACCCGGCTTGACGACTTCGCGGACCGTCGCCGGTGCGATCTCCGAGAGGAACAGCGCCGCAGAGACACCGAGCGGTGCGGCCACCGCGGACGCGATGAGCGTCACCATCACCGTCCCGTGGATCATCGGGACCATCGAGTACCGGATGGGGGGTGAAACGGCGTCCCAGTTCGGTTGGACGAACATCCGGAGCCCTGGAACCGATACGCCGAACACTTTCGCGCTCTCGTACTGCACCACCGGTATCGACTCGCGGAAGATGAAGACGATGATCAGTCCGAGAATCAGGATCGTCGAGACCGTCATCATCAACGCGATCGTGAACGCCGTCTCCGCCTGATAGCGTACCCAGCCGACAGCCGCGGACAGAAGGAAGACGGCGAACGGGACGATCGTCCAGTCCGAGACGGCGAGGAACCCGACCAGCGCCGCAACGATCGATACTGTCATAATAGCGACGACCACGAGCGCGGCCGGTTCGGTGTCGTCGACGAATCCGCGAGCCCGGCGAACGCGCTCGCCCACCGCGTCGACGAGCCGGTCGCCCCGGGATGGATTCACCTGTGCCATTGCTGGGTCGTGAGAGCCGTGCGTGAATGCTGTGTCATACTGATTGTGTGGAGTGATCGGAGGTGAACTACCACGTGCCGACCTCAATCACAAATCCGCACCCAACGGGCACGTGATCGATACACACCGCTTTCTGCGAGTACTGTACCCTCCTCAGGGCATGAGCAGGTCTTCGGTGGCGACGCTCGAGACCTGGTCTTTCATTGACTCGAGGTCGCTCGTCGGGAGCGGAATGTAGTTGTTGCCCTCGACGAAGACGGTCTGGCCGAAATCGTTGAGGAACATGTTGACGAATGCCGCCTCACGCTGGTCGTAGCCACCGCCGTCGGGGTTGTTCTCCTCGATCAGCGTGTACATGTGCAGGTCGCGGTTGAGCGGATACTCGCTGTCGAAGATCGTGTTTTCCGCGTCCGGGCTCGCTTCGTACAGCGTGCCATCGAAGTCGATCGCGATGGGCGTCACCTGCGGTCCCGTAAACGCCAGTGCCATGTAGGCGACGGCACCCTCGTTCTGTGCGACTGCCTGCGCGACCTGCTGGTTCTGCCCGAAGCGGGTGTCGACACCGGGCATGGGCGCGTCCGCGCCACCCAGCATGTTCAGACGGAACGAGGTGTCGGTCCCCGACCCCTCTGCGCGGCCGATGGCGTAGATCTCCTGGTCGTAGTCGATACCGTCGATCTGATTCCAGTTCGTAATCTCGTCCTGGTAGATCCCGCGGATATCTTCGCCGGTCAGTTGGCTGACGCCGGCGTCTCCGACATCGGAGCTCACGACAACCGGCTGACCGTCCCGGCCGACCACGTTATCGACGACCTTGTTCTCAGCCTCTTCCTCGCTCCAGCCCAGCTCGGCCGTGATCGGCCCAGAAGAGTTGCCGATGTCGACGAGTCCCTCGGTGACAGCCTCACAGCCGGTCCCCGAGTGACTCAGACCGACCGTCGTCGGGAACGGTGGCGACGAGCGCTGCTCGCTTGGCTCGTAGCCGAACTTCGAGGCGAAGTAGTCGGCGATGAGCATGTCCCCCGCGCCATCCGACGAGAGCTGGTCCCAGCCAGGGACAGATCCCTCGCTGTTCGCGCCCCAGTACTCCCCGTCACTCGGCGGCGCATTCGAGTTCCAGTACGAGCTTCCGGTATTCGAGATGGGGTAGACCGTCGAGGAGCCCT
>ERZ1034535.25-NODE-25-length-19271-cov-8.960658_pt1 | contig 19271 bp, 18 predicted proteins | sample MGYA00520598_ERZ1034535 | MGnify/ENA primary metagenome ERZ1034535 (study PRJEB33760, sample SAMEA4777708) | hypersaline lake metagenome | biome: hypersaline environment; feature: brines | place: Spain | collected 2014-08 | depth 0 m ...
ATGCAGAGAGCACGGTGGCAGGTCAGATCGAGCAGGAGCGAGAGCAGGCCCTCTCCTCGGCGAAGCTCGAGGCGAAACAGGCGCGTCTCGAAGCCCGCCGTGAGCTGCTCGCATCGGTCCACGACGACGTGGAAGCGAGCGTTCGGGAGCTGGACGGTGATCGGCGATATGACCTGACCAGCGCTGTCGTCGAGGCGGCCGTCGACGAGTTCGGCGAGGAGCCGCTCCTGCTGTACGGCAGAGCCGGGGACCAGGAGCTGCTCGCGGAGATCGCCACCGAGTACGGCCACGTCTCGGTCGGCGGTGAGTTCGACTGTCTGGGCGGGGTCGTCGTCGAGAGCGAGGAGTCACAGGTCCGGGTCAACAACACGTTCGACACCACCTTGGAGACGGTGTGGGACGAGAACCTGCGGGAGATATCCGAGAGTCTCTTTGCATGAGATTAGTAGCCCCCTCCGAGTCGAGTTCGAACTACGAGTACGTCACCGCGCGTGTCCGGTCACGCCGGGCGCAGCTGTTCGGGTCAGAGGACTACTCGAAGCTCGTGCGGATGGGAACCGGGGAGATAGCGCGGTATATGGAAGACGGGGCGTACGAGGCCGAAATGAATGCGCTGGGGGCCAGGTACGACGGCGTAGATCTGATCGAGTACGCGCTCAATCAGGATCTCGCCGAGCAGTTCGACGACCTCCTGGGATGGGCCGAGGGGCAGCTACGCGCCTACCTGGTCAGGTATCTCCGGAAGTTCGATGCCTGGAATCTCAAGACGGTCATTCGGGGGCTGTACGCCGAGACCCCGGCCACGGAGGTGGAGGACGACCTGATCCGAGCAGGTGAGTTCTCCGCCGAGCGGCTCGACGGCCTGCTCGAGGCAGCGTCGATTCAGGAGGCTGTCGAGCAGGCTGCGGGGACCATCTTCGGCGCGGCGGTAACCGCGGCATACGACGAGTACGAGTCGACCGGGAGTCTGGTGCCTCTCGAGAACGCCATCGATCGATGCTACTACGAGAGGCTGCTCGAGTCGGTCCCCCGAGAGGCCGACGGTCCGACGGGGCTGTACGTGGAGTTCTTGCGGGCCGAGATCGATTTCAGCAATCTGCGAAGCGTGCTTCGGGTCGCACGGTCCGGCGCGGAGCTGGACCCGGAGGCCTACTTCATCGAGGGCGGGCGACTGTTCGGTGCGGCCGACCTGCGAGCGATGGGCGGAAGCATCGAAGAGATCGTCGCACGACTGCGTGAGTCGCCGTACGGGGCCGAGCTCGGAGAGTCACTCGAGCGCCTGGAGACCGCGGAGAGCCTCATCGGGTTCGAGTACGCACTGGATGCCGCGCTGGTGGCGTACTCGGACCGCCTCTCCAATCGATTTCCCCTATCTGTCTGTCCGGTCCTCGCGTACATCCTGGCCAAGGAGCGAGAGGTCGACAACGTGCGTGCGGTCGCGCGAGGCAGAGAGGCAGGGCTCGACGAGGAGACGATACGGACGGAGCTGGTCCTATGAGCGACGAGATCGCCGTCGTCGGCACACCCAGTTTCACGACCGGCTTCAGGCTGGCGGGCGTGCGAGCGATCGCAGAGGTGCCCGAAGAGGACAAGAGCGAGGAGCTCGACGATGCGGTGACGGGAATGCTAGCGACGGACGATGTTGGGATCCTCGTGATGCACGAGGACGATCTGGAGCATCTCTCCCGGACCGTCCGACAGGGGGTACAGACGAGCGTCGACCCCGTGCTCGTGACGCTCGGGGGACAGGCTGGCGGTGGCGGGCTACGCGAGCAGATCAAGCGAGCCATCGGTATCGATCTGATGGCGGAGGAGTGATTATGAGTCAGGCAACAGAGCTAGAAACCGGTGGCGGTGAGATAGAGAGCGTCAGCGGCCCGGTCGTGACCGCGACGGACCTCGATGCACGGATGAACGACGTCGTCTACGTCGGTGACGAAGGGTTGATGGGCGAGGTCATCGAGATCGAAGGGCGCATCACCACGGTCCAGGTCTACGAGGAGACGTCGGATGTCTCCCCAGGCGAGCCCGTCGAGAACACGGGCGAGCCGCTGAGCGTCGACCTAGGGCCGGGGATGCTCGATACCATCTACGATGGGGTCCAGCGACCGCTGGACGTGCTCGAGTCCCAGATGGGGGCGTTTCTGGATCGAGGCGTCGACGCACCTGGGATCGACATGGAGCGGCGCTGGGAGTTCGAACCGAGCGTGGAGGTTGGCGAGGAGGTGACAGTCGGTGACGTGCTTGGCACCGTCGACGAGACGGTCCAGATCGAACATCGGGTGTTGGTCCCACCGGAACGGTCCAACGAGGACGAGCACACCGGCGAGATCACCGCCGTCCACGGCGGCGAGCATACGGTCACAGAGACGATCGTCGAGCTGGAGACCGGCGCGACGTTCTCGATGCACCAGGAGTGGCCGGTGCGAGAGCCACGGCCGGCGGTCGAGAAACAGACCCCCGACACGCCGTTGGTCTCGGGACAGCGCATCCTGGATGGCCTGTTCCCGATCGCGAAAGGTGGGACGGCCGCGATCCCAGGGCCGTTTGGCTCGGGGAAAACCGTCACACAGCACCAGCTGGCCAAGTGGGCCGATGCCGACATCGTCGTCTACGTCGGCTGTGGCGAGCGGGGGAACGAGATGACAGAGGTGATCGAGGACTTCCCCGAGCTCGAGGACCCGGTCACGGGGAATCCGCTGATGTCCAGGACCTGCCTGATCGCGAACACCTCGAACATGCCCGTCGCGGCACGGGAGTCCTGTGTGTACACGGGGATCACCATCGCCGAGTTCTATCGCGACATGGGGTACGACGTCGCGCTCATGGCCGACTCGACGTCGCGCTGGGCCGAGGCGATGCGTGAGATCTCCTCGCGGCTCGAGGAGATGCCCGGCGAGGAGGGCTATCCAGCGTATCTGGCGGCACGGCTCTCGGAGTTCTACGAACGAGCGGGCTACTTCAAGAACATCAACGGCACCGAAGGGTCGATCTCGGTCATCGGGGCCGTCTCACCGCCCGGCGGTGACTTCTCCGAGCCGGTCACGCAGAACACACTGCGTATCGTCAAGACGTTCTGGGCGCTCGATGCGGATCTGGCCGAACGGCGGCACTTCCCATCGATCAACTGGAACGAGTCGTACTCACTGTACCGAGAGCAGCTCGACCCGTGGTTCGCCGATTCGGTGAGCGAGGACTGGCCCGATCGGCGCCAGTGGGCGGTCGACACGCTCGACGAGGAGGCCGAGCTACAGGAGATCGTCCAGCTCGTTGGCAAGGACGCACTGCCGGACGACCAGCAGCTGACCCTGGAGGTGGCCCGCTATCTGCGCGAGTCGTATCTCCAACAGAACGCCTTCCACGACGTGGACACCTACTGTGAGCCCGAGAAGACGTTCGGGATGCTCGGGGCGATTCGAACGTTCAACGACGAGGCGTTCAGAGCGCTGGATGCCGGGGTACCCGTCGAGGAGATCCAGGCGATCGAGGCGGCCCCCCGACTCAATCGGATGGGGACCGCCGCGGACTACGAGAGCTTCATCGAGGAGGTCGAGGCGGAGATCACCGAGGAGCTACGAGGGCTCTACTGACCATGCAGAAAGAATACAAGACTATCACCGAGATATCCGGGCCGCTGGTGTTTGCCGAGGTCGACGAACCGGTCGGCTACGACGAGATCGTCGAGATCGAGACCCCGTCGGGAGACGTCCGTCGCGGCCAGGTGCTCGAATCGACCGCCGACTACGTCGCCATCCAGGTGTTCGAAGGCACCGAGGGGATCGACCGGAACTCCTCGGTGCGATTCCTTGGCGAGACACTACAGATGCCGCTCACCGAGGACCTGCTCGGTCGCGTGCTCTCGGGTGCCGGGCAGCCGATCGACGGCGGGCCGGCGGTCGAACCGGAGCAAGAGCGAGAGATCGTCGGTGCAGCAATCAACCCCACGGCCCGGGAGTACCCCGAGGAGTTCATCCAGACGGGCGTCTCCTCGATCGACGGGATGAACACGCTCGTCAGAGGCCAGAAGCTGCCTATCTTCTCGGGCTCTGGACTGCCACACAACGACCTAGCGCTCCAGATCGCACGACAGGCGACCGTTCCCGAGGAGGATGCCGGTGGCGACGGCTCGGAGTTCGCGGTGATCTTCGGGGCGATGGGTATCACACAGGAGGAGGCCAACGAGTTCATGGCCGACTTCGAACGGACCGGCGCGCTCGAGCGCTCGGTGGTGTTCATGAACCTCGCAGACGACCCCGCCGTCGAGCGGACGATCACGCCACGACTGGTGCTGACGACCGCCGAGTATCTGGCCTTCGACCAGGGGTATCACGTGCTGGTCATCCTGACGGATATGACGAACTACTGCGAGGCGCTCCGGGAGATCGGGGCCGCCAGAGAGGAGGTCCCCGGGCGTCGCGGCTATCCGGGATACATGTACACCGACCTGGCGACGCTGTACGAACGAGCCGGGCGTATCGAGGGACGAGAGGGGTCGGTCACCCAGATTCCAATCCTGACGATGCCCGGTGACGACGACACCCATCCGATCCCGGATCTGACCGGCTACATCACCGAAGGGCAGATCTACGTCGACAGAGATCTCAACAGCCAGGGCATAACCCCGCCCATACAGGTGCTGCCGAGCCTCTCACGGCTGATGGACGACGGCATCGGGGCAGGGCTCACCAGACAGGACCACGCGGACGTCGCAGACCAGCTCTACGCGGCCTACGCGGAGGGCGAGGACCTGCGTGACCTGGTGAACATCGTCGGGCGAGAGGCTCTCTCCGAGCGTGACAACACGTATCTGGACTTCGCTGACTCGTTCGAGACGGAGTTCGTCGAGCAGGGCTCGACGACCGACCGCAGTATCGAGGAGACGCTGAATCTGGGCTGGGACCTGCTCTCTCGGTTCCCCAAGCCGGAACTGAACCGGATCGACGAGGACTACATCGAGCAGTACTACGTCGAGGAGGCCACGGAGGACGTGGTCAGCGCCGATTGAGCACGGCCGCATGGCCCGTGCGGACCGAGGCCGGTACGGGGCCGCTCGGTAGCATACCGGGTTTTTATACCCGTCGTCGGAGGACGTACCAGCTATAGATGGCAGAGCAGGATTCCGAGAACGCGAGCACCCCTGGCGACGCCGACCCGCTGTCCGGGCCGGACAACGCCTGGCGACGGATGAGTGATCGGGAGAACCTGATGGAGATCACCGGCCTGCTCTTTCTCGAGCCGCCGTTGGACTACGAGGAGCTACGGACTCTCGTCGCAGAACGGATCGTGCCGTTCCCTCGATTCAGGCAACGAGTCGTCGAGCGCTCCGACGAGCGGCCGGCGTGGGAGCTGGACGAGGAGTTCGACCTGGATGACCATCTGGAGCACGTCACGATCCCAGGGGCACAGGGCGAAACTGGGCTTCGTGAGTACGTCACCGAGCTGACGAGTGGGCCGCTCGACCCGAGCAAGCCCCTGTGGCAGATCTACCTGGTCGACGGCCTCGAGGAACGCAACGCACTCGTCATCCGCATCCACCACAGCATCGGTGATGGGTTTGCGCTGCTGTACGCTCTGTACGGTCTCGCGGACGACCCCTCCAAGGTCGAGCTCCCGGTCGGATCGATGCCAGCGCCCCCTGCCCACCGGCAGCCGGGAACCAGCTCGGCTACCCAGGCCGATCGGTCGGTGCCACTCACGGACTCGGGGCCCTCACCGTCGGTCCCGGAGCACGTCCTCGAGGCACTCCGTCGAGGGTGGCGGGGGCTCAACGTGGTCGGCACGGCGCTCCGACTGCTCCGGCTGTCCGAGGAGCCCTCGACGTCGCTGACCGGGGAGCTGACCGTCCGGAAGAACTTCGCGTGGACCGGCCGTATCCCACTCGAGAGCATCAAACAGATCGGCAGAGCGACGGACGCGACGATCAACGACGTGCTGCTGGCGGCCACCGCGGGAGCATTTCGGGAGTATTTGGCGGGCCGGGGAGAGGCCCTCGGCAGAGACCTCCGCTGTGCGATGCCGGTGAATCTGACGCCACTGGAGGATCGGACGGCCACGCTTGGCAACGCGCTCGGGCTGGGATTCGTCCCGTTGCCGGTGAGCATCGCCGACCCGTTCGACCGGGTGCGGCGTGTCAGCGAGCGAACCGGGAAGATCAAACAGGGCACCGAGGCCTATCTGACACATCTGCTCCTGCGTCTCTGCGGGCGGGGTCCCCGACCGCTCGAGAAGTTCCTACTCGGCCTGTTCGAGAAGAAGGCGAGCGCCGTCGTCACGGGGGTCCCAGGGCCGATCGAGTCGTTCTCACTGGCCGGCAAGACCGTCTGTGACATGCTGTTTTGGGTGCCCCAGACCAATGGCATCGGAATCGGCGTCAGCACCTTCAGCTACAACGGCGGGGTGCGGGTCGGGATCACGTCCGATCAGAATCTCGTCTCCGACCCACAGCTGATTGCAGAGCGCTTCTCCGACGAGATCGAGGCGATGAACGGCGGGCTCTGAACACCCGCGAGGACTGCCCTCACAACCCGTGGGCCTGTCCAGGTCAGCCCGTCTGCCAGGCGGAACCGCGTCTCGCGCGCTCTGCATGAGCATTGCGAACGGTCCCGCCGCGAACGGACGGAAAAGACTTACAGCCGGCGGCAGGGTAGTCACGTCAACATGGCAAAGGACGTCAAACCAACCCGGAAGAATCTCATGGCGATCGAGGATCGCATCGACCTCTCTGAGCGGGGTCACGACACCCTCGAGAAGAAACGTGACGGGTTGATCATGGAGTTCATGGACATCCTCGATCAGGCACAGGACGTCCGCGCCGACATGAACGACGCCTACGACCGAGCACAGCACGCGATCGACGTGGCACGGGCGATGGACGGTGATGTCGCGGTGCGGGGCGCGGCCGCGGCACTCGACCAGCACCCGGAGATCACGACACAGTCAAAGAACATCATGGGCGTGGTGGTGCCACAGATCGAGTCCTCGAAGGTACGCAAGAGCCTGGACGAACGTGGGTATGGCGTGCTCGGAACGAGCGCCCGTATCGACGAGACTGCCGACGCCTACGAGACCCTGGTCGAGGAGATCATCCTCGCGGCCGAGGTCGAGACGGCGATGAAAAAGATGCTGGACGAGATCGAGAAGACCAAGCGCCGCGTGAACGCCCTGGAGTTCACGCTGCTTCCCCAGCTCTACGAGAATCAGGAGTACATCGAACAGAAGCTCGAGGAGCAGGAGCGCGAGGAGATCTTCAGGCTGAAGAAGATCAAATCAAAGAAAGAGGCCGAGGAGAGCGAGCAGCGCAAAGAGGAGGCCCAAGCCGAAGACGAGGAGACCGCGGTGCCGGCCGACGACTGACCGGGCCGGTGAGAATCCGACGAAGAGAATCACTTTTGAGATGCCTCGTCACAGTGAGCCTATGACAGCCGCCGAGCCCGATCCGACGCTCCCGACGGCGTGGATTATCATGTTCTTACTGCTGGTGTTGGGACTGGGAGCAGCGGCCGTCCTGTTCGTCGGCGGCGAGATCATCGTCGGGACCACAGCCGTCGGCTGTGCCTGGCCGTAGCGTATCGGATGCCGTGTTCGGCAGCCACCTCCGGGAGCTGCGCCCGACAGCTCACATCCGTTCGGGTGCGGCGACGCCCAGGATCGACAGCGCGTTCGCGATGGTGTTGCGCGATCCATAGACGAGCGCGAGCCGCGCTCGGCGAACCGCCCGGTCCTCGGCGCTCAGCACGGGACAGGCTCGATAGAAGGCGTTGAACGCCTCGGCGAACGAACGCGTGTAGGTCGCAACCCGGTGGGGTTCGAGGCGGACGGCGGCGCCCTCGACGACGCCGGTCAGTCGCCCGATCGTTCGGAGGAGTGCCGTGGCCTCTGGCGCCGTCAGCACCTCCGTGTCGGGCTGGACCGCCGGCTCGTAGCCTGCCGCCTCGGCCTCCTCTATGATCCCACAGCAGCGAGCGTGGACGTACTGGACGTAGGGTGCAGACTGGGCCTCGAAGTCCAGTGCCTGATCCCAGCTGAACGTGATCGCCTTGCTCGGCTGTTTCGAGACGATGTCGTACCGAACGGCACCGATACCCACCTGATTGGCGATACGGTCGATGGCCTCGGCATCGAGGTCGTCGTCACGCTGGCGCGTCTCCAGGCGGGATTCGACCTCCTGGCGGGCTCTCGCCACGGCCTCGTCGAGCAGGTCGTCCAGATCGATCCCCGTCCCGGCCCGTGTCGACATCTTCCCGTCGGGGAGGTTCACGTAGGAGTACACGACGTGTTCGAGCGGGCCCGTGTCGGTGCCAAGCTGCTCGAGGGTCGCCCGTAGCTGGTCGGCCTGGAGTCCGTGGTCCTCTCCCAGCACGGTCACCGCACGATCGTAGTTGTGCAGCTTCCATTCGTGGTAGGCGAGATCCCGAGTCGTGTAGAGGGAGGTCCCATCGGAGCGCAGAAAGACCAGATTCTTCTCGATGCCATCGTCGGTCAGGTCGAGCTGCCAGGCCTTCTCCTCGTAGACCGCCTGCTCGAGCTGCTTGAGCCGCTCGACGACCGCCTCGACGGAGCCATCTCGCATGAACCGCGTCTCACGAACGAACGCGTCGAACTCCGCGGGAAGGCGAGCGAGACAGGTTCGCATCCCATCGAGCACCGACCGAACCACCCGGTCGACACGTTCGTAGGCCTCCTCCTCGCCCGCCTCGAGGCCCTGCAGAATGGCCTGTATCTCGGCCTCCGCGGCGGCCAGCGCTGCCTCGTCGGCGTTCTCCAGATACTCGTTCCCGCGCCGATAGTACCGGACCAGGTCGTACTCGGCCCGCTGTCGACTGGGCGCAGGGAGCGAGCTCTCGTCGAACCGCTCGAACGCCCAGGTGAACACCGCCATCTGCCGGCCCGCGTCGTTGACGTAGTAGTGCCGGTCGACCTCGTAGCCGGCGAAATCCAGGAGATTCGCAACCGCATCACCGACGATCGGGTTCCGTGCCCGGCCGACGTGCACCGGCCCGGTCGGGTTCGCAGAGGTGTGTTCGACCACCACGCTGCGGTCTCGGTCCGGGAGACGTCCGTAGGCGTGGTCCTGTGATCGCTCGAGCGTCTTCGTCAGATATCGGTCGCTCCCGCCGAAGTTCACGTACGGACCACTGGTCTCGACGGGGCCGACCAGCTCCAGGTCGCCGACCTCGAGCGCCGCGTCGATCTCGGCGGCCACGGCGCCAGGTGGTCGGTCGGCCTCGTCGGCGAGCCGGAAGGCGACGTTCGACGCCAACAACGCCGGAACGTCACCGGGTGGCTCCTCGAGCCCGAGGTCCTGGTGGGGGTAGTCCAGAGAGCTGAGTGCAGCCTCCATGGCCGCCTCGACCTCTGCACGAAACAGTACGAACATGCCAGGCGGTTTCTGGGGGGAGGGTAAATCGGTGTCGGGTCTGTCGATTCGGCCGCGCTCAGCCCATCAGCTGCTCGAGCTGTTGCTGTCGGGCCTCGATATCGATATGTGGCTGGACGGCACCGCTCGCAGCGAGCGTCTCCAACACCAGAAACGGGTCGGTCCCGGAGGCAGCGACCTCTCTGAACAGCGTCTCGATCGTGTCGCGATTCAGCGCGAGCGAGTCCAGCAGCCCGACGCCAACCGCCATCGCGATCGCCGGGTCGGGCTCGTCCGGAAACACGTCGAAGCCAAACTCGGGCTCGCCTCCCTCCTCGGCGGGGTGCAACGCGAGACAGCTGGTGCACAGCCCAGCCTGATCGACCGGTGTCGGTAGGTGGTCTCTGAACTCAACAGGGACGTCGAACGTTGCGACCGAGCTGTTGCAATCTGGACACTGCATACCGGACGGTCCCGGTGAGCGGGCAAAAGTCGGTCGTGTCGCTGTGAGCGCCGGCCTCGCCTCGCAGGCGATAGCGCTCAGCACAGTGGTACGCCGAGACGGGGCCCAGGCGGCGCGGCCACGGGACGACACCCAGGGTGCCCCCAGCACAGCTGGCGCTGTCAACAGTTACTTACACCGCATCGGCGTAGTTCATGACAATGAGTACGTCGGAGGGAGAGGCATCGGCCAAGCAGCGATACCGATTCAAGAAGATCATCGAGGAGCTGCAGAACTACGAGGGGTCGGGCACACAGCTGGTCTCGATCTACGTCCCCGAGGACAGACAGATATCCGACGTCGTCGCGCACGTCACACAGGAACACAGCGAGGCGTCGAACATCAAGTCCAAACAGACACGCACGGCGGTGCAGGATGCGCTGACCTCGTTGAAAGATCGGCTCCGCTACTACGATACGTACCCCCCGGAGAACGGGCTGGTCCTGTTCAGTGGAGCGTTCGATACCGGTGGCGGCCAGACCGACATGGTCACCCAGGCACTGGCCTCCCCGCCCGAGCCGGTCGAGTCGTTCCGCTATCACTGTGACTCGGACTTTCTCACCGACCCCCTGGAGTACATGCTCGAGGACAAGGGGCTGTTCGGGTTGGTGGTGCTCGACCGGCGCGAGGCAAACGTCGGGTGGCTCCGCGGGAAACGCGTCGAGGCAGTGAAGTCGACGACGTCGTTGGTCCCCGGCAAACAACGCAAAGGAGGCCAGTCCGCCCAGCGATTCGCCAGACTGCGGCTCGAGGCTATCGACAACTTCTATCAGGAGGTCGCGGGGATGGCCGACGAGCTGTTCGTGGACAAACGACACCGGATGGACGGCGTGTTGGTGGGTGGGCCGTCGCCGACGAAAGACGAGTTCATCGACGGCGACTACCTCCACCACGAGATTCAGGATATCGTGCTCGGGAAGTTCGACGTCTCGTACACCGACGAGTCGGGGCTGAAGGACCTCGTCGATGCCGCCGGTGACGTGCTGGCGGATCACGAGGTGATGAAGGACAAACGGCAGATGGAGGAGTTCTTCGAAGAGCTACACGACGGCGGGAAGGCGACCTACGGCTTCGGGCCGACTCGACAGAACCTGAAGATGGGGGCGGTCGATCGGCTGCTCATCTCGGAAGACCTCCGTCAGGATGTCGCCATCTTCGACTGTGAGGACCAACGGGAGTTCGAGGTCGTCGACAGACGGCATTCGACCCCAGAGCACAGCTGTGAGGATGGGTCCGATGCCGAGCTGGTCGACCGCGAGGACGTCATCGACCACCTGATGGCACTCGCCGACCAGCGTGGGAGCGAGACCAAGTTCATCTCCACGGATTTCGAGAAGGGCGAACAGCTGATGACCGCGTTCGGTGGCGTCGCCGGCATCCTTCGATACTCCACGGGCGTCTGAGGGTCGGGCCCGGGGTCGGGGCGTCTCACCGACGGTATGCGTCCCAGATACGGTACGCTTAAATCCGCCTAGGCCCACTTTCTCCCATGCACAACCCTGCGGGCCAGCAGCTGGAGGCAGACGCTCTGGCTCCGCTCAAGCGCCTCGCGCTCGAGGGGGGGCTGGATGGCTCGACACTGGTGACCTGTTCGATACTCGCCGAGCAGCTCGAGGTATCCAGCCAGACCGCCTCTCGTCGGCTCCAACGACTCGAGAACGACACGCTGATCGACCGGGAGATCACGGGCGACGGCCAGCGGGTCGCGATCACCGAGGCCGGCGAGCGGGTGTTGCGCCAGGAGTATGCCGACTACCAGTCAATCTTCGAGGATCGAGAAGGGGTCCGCTTGACCGGCGCCATCACGAGCGGGATGGGGGAAGGTCGACACTGCAGCTCGGTGCCGGGCTACATGCGGCAGTTCGAGGAGCGTCTGGGTTACACGCCGTTTGCGGGGACGCTAAACCTGCAGTTGGACGAGGAAGGCCTGAGGAGCCGGATGCAGATGGACACGATCGAGCCGGTCAGCATCGACGGATGGACCGACGAGGACCGGACGTACGGACCGGCGTTTTGCTGGCCGGCGCACCTGGAGACAACAGACGGACAGACGGCGACCGCGGCCCACGTGATCGCCCCGGAACGGACCCACCACGATGTCGACCAGATGGAAATCATCGCGCCGGAGAAGCTCCGTGATACGCTCACGCTCGAGGACGGCGATAGGGTCGAGGTGCACGTCGCCCAGGAGCGTGAGCTACGGTGAGCCCGGGACAGACCGACGCAGAGGCGGGTGGGGGCGCCCCGACCGAGGAGCGTGTCGACCGAGCCATAACGGCGTTCCGCCGGGGCGGGCCGATTCTCGTCCACGACGCTGCCGACCGTGAGGGTGAGACGGACCTCGTATACCCTGCCGGTGCCGTCGACCCGACGGCCGTGGCTCGGATGCGCACCGATGCTGGCGGGCTGATCTGTCTCGCGGTGACCGACGAGGTGAGCGAGGAGCTTGGACTACCGTTCCTGCAGGAGGCGATCGATCACGACCTGACGGCCGACCACGAGCTGAGCTACGACGAGCGGTCGTCGTTCTCGTTGACACTGAACCACCGTGAGACGTTCACAGGGATCACCGACGTCGATCGGTCGCTGACCATCACCGAGCTCGGATCGATGGCGAAGACGCCCGATTACGACAGCTTCGTCGAGCAGTTCAGATCCCCCGGCCACGTCCATCTGCTGCGTGCTGCTCCGGAGCTGCTGGCAGACCGGCAGGGCCACACCGAGCTTGGGCTGGCAGTCGCCGCCGCCGCCGAGCGCGAGCCGGCCGTCGTCGTCTGTGAGATGCTCGACGGCGAGACCGGCGGCGCGTTGACACCGGTCGATGCACGGCGGTACGCGGAGGAGCAGGGGCTGGTGTACGTCGAAGGGGCCGCACTGGTCGACCGCCTCGCCTGAGCGCGTCCCGACCAACGGAAGCGTCAACACTCAATACCGGGGCTATCGTCGGTGTCATATGAGCTTCGACGAGATGGATGTCGATACGATCTGGATGAACGGCGAGTTCGTCCCGTGGGAGGAGGCGTCCGTCCACGTGCTGACACATAGTCTGCACTACGGGACCGCCCTGTTCGAGGGGGTCAGGTGTTACGACACCGAGCAGGGACCGGCCTTCTTTCGCTGGGACGAACATATGGACCGACTCTACCGGTCGGCCGGGCCACTGGGCCACGAGATCGCCCACGATCGCAGCGAGCTCGAGAGCGCGACACTCGAGCTCGTGCGCCGGCAGGAGCTGCGTTCGTGTTACATCCGCCCGCTGGTCTACTACGGCTACGACTCGCTCGGCGTGTCACCGGGTGACTGCCCGACCGAGACGATGATCGCCTGCTGGCCGTGGGGAACCTATCTGGGAGAGCAGGCACTCGAAGAGGGCGTGGACGTGCTGATCTCCTCCTGGCGGAAACACCACTCCAGCCAGATCCCGACGAACATCAAGGCCACGGGCGCGTACGTCAACTCCATGTTGGCAGGCGAGGAAGCCAGGCGGAACGGCTACGTCGAGGCGATCGTCCTGAACAAGGAGGGCGACGTTGCCGAAGGGCCGGGCGAGAACATCTTCATGATCAACGACGGTGAGATCTACACCCCCGGGCTGAGCGAATCGATCCTTCCGGGGATCACCCGCGAGTCGATCATCGAGCTCGCCGAGGACATGGGCTACACCGTCCACGACGAGGCACAGATCTCCCGTGGCCAGCTGTACACCGCCGACGAGCTGTTCTTTACCGGCACGGCCGCGGAGGTGACCCCCATCAGATCCGTCGACGACACCACGATCGGAGGCGGGACGCGAGGCCCCGTGACAGAGGCACTGCAGGCACGATTCTTCGAGGTCGTCGAGCGCCAGACCGACGCCTACGACGAGTGGTTTACCTACGTTTGAGCGCCCAGGGCGAGTGCGACCGGCGAGCCGCCGGCGTGTCTGTGCACGTTGCCCTCAGAGACCGTTCCGAAGCCTGTTTGTAGCGGTCGCTCGGAGCGTTGGCATGTCGTTGAGCGTGACCTTTCTGGGTACCGGGGGGGCCGTCCCCTCGGTGCAGCGCAACACCAGCTCCGTGCTGGTCCGTCGCGGTGGCGACCGGCTGATGTTCGACTGCGGAGAGGGGACACAGCGGCAGCTGATGCGGTACGGGGCGGGCTTTGGCATCTCGCAGCTGTTCGTGACACATCTGCACGGTGACCACGTGTTGGGGATTCCAGGGCTCGTCCAGACTATGGAGTTCAACGACCGCGAGGCACCGCTGGCGATCCACGTCCCGGGCGGCCGCTCTCGGGCGATGCACGAGCTGCTGGATGGCACCTCGAGCCGGCCCTCCTTCCCCGTCAGGATCAACGAGGTGACCCCTGGGACGGCCGCGACTCGCGCCGCAGAGTACGAGGTCCGTGCCTTCGAGACCGACCACCGGACGGCCTCGGTGGGCTATGCGCTCGTCGAAGACGAACGCAAGGGCCGGTTCGATCGGGACCGCGCCGAGGAGCTCGGGGTCCCGGCCGGGCCGCTGTTCTCGAAGCTCCATGCCGGCAACGCCATCGAGCTCGAGGACGGGACGCGGGTGGAATCAGCCGAGGTCGTCGGCCCGGCCCGGCCTGGCCGACGGCTGGTCTACACCGGGGATACCCGCCCGACCGAGGCGACGGCCACGAGTGCCGCCGAGGCCGACCTGTTGATCCACGATGCAACGTTCGGGGACGACCACGAGGAGCGGGCGGCGGCGACGGGCCACGCGACGGCCCGTGCTGCGGGGAGGATTGCGAGCCGGGCGGCGGTCCGACGGCTCGCCCTGACCCACGTCTCCTCTCGGTACGGCGATCAGGTCTCGCATCTCGAACGAGAGGCGCGTGAGGTGTTCGATGGTGAGCTATTCGTCCCGGCCGATGGAGACAGCCTCGAGATCCCGCTGAGAGACGGCCGCTGACCGGCCGAGGGCAAGAGCGACAACCGCCGAACCGACGAATCGAACGGGATTTGCTCCGAGCGCTCGCAGTACCCAACATGGACGAGAAGCCACTCGCGACGTTGCTCGATCGCAACGACCGCCACGTTGGAGGGCTAGCGCGCGACCACTTCGATGGGGTCCAGGAGGGCCAGTCACCACCGGTCGTCTCGGTGTGCTGTGCCGACTCACGCGTCTCTCAGGAACGGATGTGGAGCGTCAGGGAGCCCGGCTGGCTGTTCACCCCCGCTAACATCGGGAACCTGGCCATGGACCCAGCGCGGCCCCAACAGGTCGACGGGAGTCTGCTCTACCCGGTCGAGCACGCCGGAACCTCCACGATCGCCATCGTCGGCCACACGGGTTGTGGCGCGCTCACGGCCGCCTACGACGTGGTGATGGGGGGCCCGCCGCCCGAGGCGGCTGGGGTCGCCGCCCGCATCGAGCCGCTGATCCCGATCGTCGAGCGTGGCCTGGAGGCGATAGAGAACCCCGACCGGGATCGCTCGGCGGTCATCGACGAGCTCGTGGAGTACAACGTCCAGGCGCAGGTGCAGTTTCTCACCGAGAGTGCCGAGATCCCCGACGCCGTCCGAACGTTCGGATTCGTCTACGACCTCCACGGCACGTACGGCGGCCCGCGGGGCCGAACCTATCTGGTGAGTGCCGATGGTGTGACGGCGCCGGCGGAGCTCTCCGAGCGGGCTGGGGCCTATGGCGAGTACGTCGCGGCCGAGTGAACGGACACCGGGGCTGTCAGGGGGGCAGAGCCGCCACTGGATTTATTCTGCGCGCCCGCCATCTATGCATGTGAGTACCCGCACGGACGCACTCGACGCCGTCGTTTTCGGCGTCGACGTGCAGAGCGGTGACGTCCGGGGCGATGCGCCCTCCTATGCATTGGTGGCGTTCGATGGCGAGCACATCGATCGGGACGTGGTCTCGCTGCGCAAGCTGCGGCGGCTGGTCGACCGCGAGACGCCCGCGATCCTGGCGACTGACAACATGTACGAGCTCGCCGAGGACAAGGATGACCTGGTCAGACTGCTCCGCCAGCTCCCCGCGAAGACGAGACTCGTCCAGGTGACCGGGGCCGAGCGACCGGAGCCGCTCTCCCGGGTAGCATCCCGCCACGGGGTGCCGTACGGCAAGAAGCCGATGAAGGAAGCCGAGGCGGCGGCGCGACTCGCCGCCAGCAACGTGGGGTACGCGGTCACCGCGTTCACCAACACGACGACGGTGAAGGTCGCCCGTGGCCGGTCGACGGGGAAGGGGGGCTGGTCTGAGGACCGCTTTACCAGACGGATCCACGGCAACGTGCGGAAACGCAGCCGCGAGATCGACCAGACACTGACCGATGCCGGGCTGCCCTTCGAACGCACGATCACCGAGAAGTACGGGGGGTACTCTCAGGCACTGTTCGAGGTCGAAGCGCCGCCGGCCGCGATCCCGGTATCGGCCAATCGGAGCGGCGATGTTCGTGTCGAGATCAGTCGCCAGCGGACCGACGGTATCGAGTTCGAGCCGCTGGCCAAACGCCGGGACCACGTCATCGTCGGTGTCGACCCTGGTACGACGACGGCCGTCGCGGTGTTGGATCTCGACGGGACGGTCCTGGACCGTGTCTCGACGAGAACCGCAGACATGGCGGCGGTCATCGAGTGGATCATCGAGCGTGGTCGGCCGCTGATGATCGCGGCGGACGTGACACCCATGCCCGAGACTGTCGAGAAGATACGCCGGTCGTTCGACGCAGCAGGGTGGACGCCGACGACCGACCTGCCGATCGACGGGAAACAACACCGCACCCGCGAGGAGGGGTACGAGAACGATCACGAGCGTGATGCGCTCGCGGCCGCACTGTACGCGTTCGACGATCACGAGGACCAGTTCGAGCGCATCACCAGAAAGGTGCCACCGCGTGTCGAACGTGGCGAGGTCATCGCCCGTGTGGTCGCAGGCGAGGAGTCCGTCGAGGCGGTGTTGCGCGAGCTGGACGAGGACGAGGAGCCCGCCGACGAGCCGACAGAGCACGACCCCAGAGAGCCATCCGCAGAGGAGCGCGAGATCAGTCGACTCACCGACCGCATCGGTCGGCTCGAAGCCCACGTCGAACAGCTCCGAGAGAAGCTCGGGCAGAAGGACGACCGCATCGATGAGCTGCAGACGCGACTCTCGGATGCGAAACGAGAGGAACGACAGGAGGCCCGCGAGCGCCGAGAGGTGACGCGATTGGAGCGGGCGAACGAGCAGCTCGAACGGAAGCTGACGGAGTCGACAGCGGCGAACGAGCAGCTTTCGGAGAAGCTCGAGCGGCTGAAGGCACTCTGGCGACTGGACCACTCGAACTTCTCGGATGTCGCCAGCCAGCGCTCGGGGCTGATACCGGTCAAACCACTAGCACAGTTCACGAAGGCGGCGATCGACGAGGCTCAACAGCAGTTCGGGCTCGCCCGGGGGGACGTGGTGTACCTTCGAGACGCCAGCGGGGCAGGCAGACAGACGGCCGAGCAGCTCGCGGCCCTCGAGCCACGGGCCGTGTTACGGCAGGGGAACCTCTCTGACCAGGCCGACGACGTACTGTTCGAACACGGGATCCCCGTCGGAGCCGCCGACAGCGTGACCGTACGCGAGATCGACGAGCTGGCGATCGCCCGCGAGGCCGAGGTCGAGGCGGTGATCGAGGAGTGGGCCGACAGCGCAGCGGACAGACGACAGAATCGCACCGACCAGATGGTCGACCGCCTCATCTCCGAGCATCGGACCGGCTCCGAGGTCGGCGAGGGGGACTGAGTGGGCTGCCGAGCGCGACCGCCACCTGCTCATCCACCCAGATAGAGCTCGCCGATGCGATCGTCCTCGAGGATGCGGTCGGCTGGGCCACCGAACGCGACGGCTCCCTGATCGAGCACGTAGCCCCGATCCGAGATCGCTAGCCCGCGCCGGGCGTTCTGCTCGACCATCAGCACGGCAGCGCCCAGCTCGTTGACCGTCTGGACGTGACCGAACACGGCGTCGGCGGTGTTCGGGGCCAGGCCGGCGGAGGGCTCGTCCACCAGCAGCACGTCCGGACTCATGACCAGCGCCCGGGCGAACGCGAGTACCTGTCGTTGGCCGCCCGAGAGAGTCCCTGCGTTGGCCTGGCGTTTCTCCGCGAGAATGGGGAACTGCTCGAATAGCTCGTCCAGTCGGGCATCGAGCCCGGCGTCGAGTGCCACACCACCGACACGGAGATTCTCCTCGATCGTCAGCGACGGAAAGACGTTCCGGCGCTGGGGTACGTAGCCGATGCCCAGCCGGACGATCTCCTCGGGGTCGGCACCGACGATATCCTGCCCCTCGAAGCTGATCGTCCCAGCGGTCGGGACGAGCAGGCCGAAGACGGTCTTCAACACCGTCGACTTGCCCGCGCCGTTCGGGCCGATGAGACAGACGATCTCCTCGGCCTCGAGATGCATCGAGAGGTCGTAGAGAACCTGGATCTCCCCGTAGCCGCTGTCGAGGCCGGCGAGTCGGAGAATCGAGCTCAGGTACGCTCACCCCCGAGATAGGCCTCGATCACACGCTCGTCCGACCGCACCGCCTCCGGGGGGCCCTCCATCAGCACGTGGCCCTGGTCGAGCACGACGATCGGGTCCGCCAGCTCCATGATGAACTCCATATCGTGCTCGATGATACAGAGCGTGGTACCATCCTCGTGGAGGCGCCTGAGATGGCCCGCCAGCGCGTTCCGCAGGGTCGGATTCACCCCGGCGACCGGCTCGTCCAGCAGCAGGATATCGGGCTCGGTCAACATCCCTCGAGCGAGCTCGACCAGTTTCAGCTGCCCGCCGGAGAGATCCGTGGCTGGCTGGTCGATCAGGTGGGCGATCTCGAACTCCGCGAGGATCTGCTCGACAGCACGGAGGTTGCTCCGTTCGGCGGCCGCGACGTCACCGGATCGCCACAACAGGTTCCCGAGCCGCTCGCCCGGCTGGTTCTGCGGCCCGATCATCATCGCCTCACGAACGGTCATGCCCTCGAGTGGCCGGGGGGTCTGAAAGGTCCGCACACAGCCCGCAGCGGCAATCTCCGCCGGAGAGGCGTCGGTGATCGGGCTGCCGTGGAGGCTAATCCGGCCAGCGTCCGCCGCGTAGAACCCCGAGATGAGGTTGAACAGCGTCGACTTGCCGGCTCCGTTGGGGCCGATCAGCCCGGTGATGGTGCCCGCGCTCACGCTGAACGAGGCGTCGTCCGTGGCGGTGAGACCGCCGAACTCCTTGCGGAGGTCGGCGACCTCGAGCAGTGGCTCACTCATCGGGCTCCTCGCGAGTCTCCGGCCAGATGAGCTCACTACGAGGGGGCAACACCCCTTCGGGCCTGATGCGGATGACCAGGACGATCAACAGGCCCACTGCGAGCAGTCGTGTCGCCCCGAAGTTACCGATGACGGTCGTGTAGAGGTCGGTGACGGCCCCGCCGCTGCCGAGCTGCTGTGGGA
>ERZ1034535.26-NODE-26-length-19144-cov-10.280790_pt1 | contig 19144 bp, 18 predicted proteins | sample MGYA00520598_ERZ1034535 | MGnify/ENA primary metagenome ERZ1034535 (study PRJEB33760, sample SAMEA4777708) | hypersaline lake metagenome | biome: hypersaline environment; feature: brines | place: Spain | collected 2014-08 | depth 0 m ...
TTGACATCCTCCCCGCGCTGAAGCGCGAGGATTCCCACGGCACCGCACCGCTGAGTTGGGATATTGTGGTTTACGACGTGGCCCGTTCTTGAGGTGCGAATGCACCAGCTTCCTTGTCAAACAGGAACGTCGATGGCTGTGCCAACCAGCCGTTACTCCTATTCACCGACAGATTCGGTGAACTCGGAGATACTTTCTGTCGGATGTTCTCGGCTCCGTTCACGTAAGTATCACACGGCCGGAGGCCTGGCGATCATTCCTCGCGGCCATCTCTGGCACGGAGAGTGAGGGCTCCGTGTTCACGGTCGGTCTCGCCGGGTGATATGCCGTGTGGCACGCCGTGTGCACCTGGTCACGGGTGGTAGTGGAAGGTAAACGCGATGATGTCCCCGCCATCGCAGCACGGCTCTCAGAGCCGGCGGCCGCTCTCAGAGCTCCTCGAGATGTTCGATGCCGTCCTTCGAGACGTTCGCCTCGGTGATCTGGCTCGGCATCCAGGACGGCTTGTCGGCCGGGGCCGACTCGGTCCAAGCCCACCCCTGGTAGATGTGGAGCTTCTTCGTCCCCTTCTCCCGGAGCCGAAGCTGCTCCCGTTGGGCGGCCTCCTCGCTCTGCCCTGGCTCCAGGCGTCTCGCGGCCTTCAACGCCGCTTGGCGAGGCGTTCGCCCCGAGAAGACGCTGCTCTCTCGCCCGGTTGCATCTCGCAGCGCGAAGTTCCGTTTTGTCTCATCTTCTGCCATTGTTCTTACACCAACGACTGCGATGAGTAGAGCAGATAACATAAACGTACCCCCCCTAAATCGTGAGACGACGGCCGGGTGGGCCAGTTCGAAGGGATCGACCACCGAACGACCCTCGACGCGTGACTCTGACCCGGCCGCGCTGCGATTCGGGTCGGCGCGCCCGACCGTCGCGACCCACCGACCTGGCCGACCACGGTTCGAGCACGGACCGCCGCTCAAACCCCGTTCACGGTACACTTATGTGTCCGCTCGGGCGAAACGCTGCTACACTGCGATGGTCCGTAAAAAGAAACTCAGCCCGAGTGGCGCCAAGGACGACGATGGCGAGTACCACAACGTCCACGTCAACCTGCACGAGGATGAACTCGCAGTCGCCGGCCTTGCCATCGGAGACAACGTTTTCGTTCGCGTTCGCGACGGCAAGATCATCATCCAGAAGGCCGACCCAGAGGAAGTCGAGCACGAGTTCTGAGCCCGGAGCGAGGAGTTTAATCTCGCCCGTTCGCATGGGTTGGTAATGTTGTACGATGCGGTCAAACCACTGCTGTTCTCGATGGCTCCCGAGCGTGTCCACGAGACGGCGATCGCGGGGCTCCATCTGACACAGCAGCTCGGTCTCGCCCGGCTGTTGCACGCCCGCTACGAGGTGACCGACCAGCGCCTGGAGACGGAGCTGTTCGGGCTTCGCTTTCCCAACCCGGTTGGGGTCGCAGCGGGGTTCGACAAGAACGCCAAGGCCCCCAACGCGCTCGCTGGGTTCGGCTTCGGCCACGTGGAGATCGGCGGGGTGACCGCCGAGGGACAGCTGGGCAACCCCGCACCGCGACTGTTTCGCCTGCCGGAGGACGACGCCCTGATCAACCGTCTTGGTTTCAACAACGATGGGGCCGATCGTATCGGTGCCCGACTGGCCGACACCGACCAGACCGTGCCCGTAGGGGTCAACATCGGGAAGTCAAAGCGGACACCGCTGGACCATGCTCCGGCGGATTACGAGTACACCTACGAGCGACTCGCGGAGGCGGGCGACTACTTCGTGGTCAACGTCTCCTCACCGAACACACCGGGGCTCCGGACGCTCCAACAGGGCGAGCAGCTCAGAGGGATCCTGCGCAGGCTCACGGCCGTGGGAGCGGGACCGCTGTTGGTGAAGCTCTCACCGGACCTATCACTCGCGGCGGTCGACGAGCTCGTCGAGATTGCTGCGGAGTTCGACCTCGATGGCATCATCGCCACCAACACGACCACCGAACGGCCGGAGTCGCTCGCGGCACAGAGTAGGCAGGAGACCGGCGGACTCTCGGGCGAGCCGATCGAGTCGCGAGCGACCGAGATGGTCAGACACGTCGCCGGGCAGACCGAGCTGCCCGTGATCGGCGTGGGTGGGGTGAGTGATGCCGAGGGGGCCTACGCGAAGATCAGAGCCGGGGCCTCGCTGGTACAGCTCTACACGGCGTTCGTCTACGAGGGTCCGCGTGTCGCCCAGCAGATCAACAAGGGACTGCTCGACCGGCTGGAGCGTGATGGGTTCGAGTCGATCGCAGAGGCCGTCGGCGCGGATCTCTGAGCTGCCCGCCACCGGCGGCGGGGTCACCCGACGATGACGATGGCACCCTCGAGCTCGAGGAGCTCCCCACGGCCCTCGTACTGGCGCTGCTCGTTGACACGGAACATCTCCGCATCGAGCTCGTTGCCGGCGGCCGTCAGCTGGCCGTCCTCGACCGCGAACTCGCCAGCCTCGAGCGCCGCCTCGATGGCCGGCACCTCGGCCCCGAATGCGGGCCCGACCAGCGAGTACTCCAGGTCGACCCCGGTGACGACCGACTCGATCGTCGGTGGGGCCGAGAGCAGCTCCAGGCGCTCGACGTGCATCGCCCCGGCGATGTCGTCGCTGTACGGGGCCAGACCGTCGCCGAACACGCGCACACGCTCGAGAGGTTCGTTCAAGGCGAGACCACGCTCGGACTTGTACTTCCGTAGCCCCGCGAGGACCTCGAAGGCCCGCTCGCCGGCCGCGAGATCTGCCTGGACACCGAGCGGCGCCGGCCAGCCGGTCCGGTGGATACTCTCGCCCTCTGAGTCGGCGTAGAGAAGCTGCCAGAGCTCTTCGGTGACATGGGAGAGCACCGGCGCGAACAGCTTCAGAAATCGACGGTGTGCGATCTCAAGGGTCCACCTTGCCGCGGCATCGCCATCGGCCCGGACCCGGCTCTTGGCGACCTCGAGATAGTCATCACAGAACGTGTGCCAGAAGAACGATCGCAGGCTATCACGAGCCTTCGAGAACTCCCTATCGGCCAGCTTCGCCGTCACGTGCTCGATCTCCGCGTCCAGCGAGGCCAACAGCCACCGGTCGATGGCGGGCAGCTCGGCGGGTCGCTCCGTCGGGCCATCGCCCGTGAGACCGTCGACGAGCCCCGAGGCGTTCCAGAGTTTCTGCAACAGCCGCTCACCGGCGACGATCCCTTTCTCCTTGTAGGGCAGGTCGTCGCCGATGCTCGAACCTGCCGCCCAGTACCGGGCCGCGTCGACCGGATACCGCTCTAACACCGTGTCGGGTTCGACGACGTTCCCCAACGACTTCGACATCTTCACCCGGTCCTCGTCGAGCACCATCCCGTTGACCATCACCGAGTCGAACGGCACCTCGCCGGTGTGCTCGTAGCACTTGACGATCGTGTGGAACAGCCAGAACGAGATGATGTCGTGGCCCTGCGGCCGCATGTCGACGGGGTAGAGCTCCGGCCGCTCCACCCCCTCGCTCTCGCCGGCCCAGCCCGCGTTGATCAACGGCGTCAGCGAAGACGTCGCCCACGTGTCCAGGACGTCCTCCTCGGGGACGAACGAGCCGTGATCACAGACCGGACACCGATCGACCGGTGGCGCATCCGAGAGCGGGTCGACGGGCAACGCATCCTTCTCGGCCATCACGGGCTCGTCACAGGACTCACAGTACCAGACGGGAAACGGGATACCCGAGGAGCGCTGCCGCGAGATGGCCCAGTCCCACTGCAGCCCCTCGATCCAGTTCTTGTAGCGCGTGAACATCTTCTCGGGGTACCACTCCATCGAGCGCCCGGCGGCGAGATACTCGTCCGTCCTGTCGAGCAGCTTGATGTACCACTGCTCCGTGACGAGAAACTCGATGGGCGTGTCACACCGCTCGTGGACGTTGACCGTGTGCGTGATCTCACGACGGTCCAACAGAGCCCCTTCCGCGTCGAGATCGGCCACGATCGCCTGCCGTGCCTCTCGACTGGACAGCCCGGCGTAGGACTCGGCGGGCTCGAGCATGGTCCCGGTCTCGTCGATGGCGACACGCAGCGGTAGATCGTGTGCCTGGTACCACTCGATATCCGTCTGGTCGCCGAAGGTACAACACATGACCACGCCCGAGCCCGCCTCCATATCGACCCGCTCGTCGGCGATGATCGGCACCTCGTGGCCGAACAGCGGCACGACGGCCTGCTGGCCCACCAGCGACGCGTTGGCCTCGTCGTCCGGGTGGACGAACACGGCGACACAGGCCGGCAGTAGCTCGGGGCGGGTCGTCGCGATGGTGAATCGCTCGCCGGTCTCTGCCAGCTCGAAGGCGATATCGTGAAAGTGGCTCGGCCGGTCGGCGTCCTCGGTCTCGACCTGTGAGATCGCCGTCGCACACTCCGGACACCATATCGTGGGCGCCCGCTGGCGGTACTCCCGGCCCTGCTCGTAGAGGTCGATGAACGACCGCTGGGAGATACGCTGGACGGCCGGCTCGATCGTCTGGTAGGTGTTCTCCCAGTCGATGCTGACACCGAGCGCCTGCATCTTCTGTGTGAACTCGGCCTCGTAGGTCGAACACACCTCTCGGCAGAGCTCCTGGAACTCGCGGCGTTCGTAGTGCTGGTGCTCTATCTCCAGCTCGGTCTCGGTGAGCCGCTCGCTGGCGATCCCGTTGTCGTCGTAGCCGAACGGAAAGTAAACCTCCTTGCCGCGCATCCGCTCGAATCTCGCGACGAAGTCCTGCAGGGTGGCTCCGTACACGTGCCCCCAGTGAAGACTCCCGGAGACGGTCGGCGGCGGCGTATCGATCGTGAACACGGTGTCCGGGTCGATCGCCTCGGCGGACGGGGACTCGTAGGCGTACGTGCGATCCTCGACCCACTGTCGTTGCCACCGTGGCTCGACAGCCGCGGGCTCGTACTCCCCGTCGAAGCGTGACTGGGCGCGCTCGTCTGGATCGGCATCGGTCTGCTCGGGTGGTGTACTCATCGGCGGTGTAGCTGTTATCGTCACCAGGACGGTCGGTCTCAAGGAACTGTCGAAGCGCCCGAGCCACGAGCTGGGGCCTTGGACAAGCGGCTGTAACGGCCACCTCGCCGCCGAGAGCCGACTCAGTCCAGTGCCTCGAGCCGAAACTCGAAGCCCGCCACCGGGACCTCGATGTCGTGAGCGACCACCACGGCCGGGTGGAGCTCGCCGACCACCCCGACCGGGACGTCGTCGATCTCGACGGCCCCGACCCGGCCCGGGATGAAGCTGGGATGGTCGGTCGCCGGAGTCTGTAGGTCGACGTCGAAGCTACGACAGAGAGCGGCGAGGCTGGACTTGATCGCCTCGTAGGAGGCGCCGTTCCGGGCGATCACGGCCGCGACCGTGCGGTGCTCGTTGGCACCGCTGGGAGCCGACTCCTCACGGTAAGCCGCCAGCCCAATCTCGGCGAGCTGCTGGGGGTAGGCCCGGTGGGTGTTCCGCTCGAGCACCATCAGCACCGACGGCAGCGCCCAGGTCCTGATCATGGTGTAGTCCTCGCTGTACGGCTCCGTGATCCGCACCGGTGGTCGAGCGCCGTACCCAGCAGCGTCGGGGGCGATCGAGAGCCGGTCGAAGTTCTCGAGCTCGCTGATCAGGTGGAAGTTCAGCAGGTCCTCGAATCCGAGCCCGACCAGGCTCTCACGCGTCGCATCCTCGAGCCGAGAGCGCCGGTGTCTGCCCCCTACCGTCGAGACGTCCGGGTACGCCGGCTCGAGTTCGTCGAAGCCGTACGCACGCCCGATGTCATCGACGACGTCCATCGGGTGCCGGACGTCGACCCGGTAAGGTGGGATCTGGGTTCGGTATCGGGGGTGCTGTGCCGAGCCCTCGACGGACGGGCTGAGCCCGGAGCGCTCGATGAGATCCACCACCTCGTCGGGAGCGAGACTGATCCCCAGCACCGACTCGATTCGCTCGTGGTCGATCTCCTTCTCTGCGGTGTCGAACGCGGGGCGCTCGACCGTCCGGTCGGGATAGCTGATCTCGACCCGCTCGATGCGACCACCCCGGGCGTCGAGCGCGTAACAGAGGATGTTCAGCATCCGATCGATCGTCCACTGGTCGGTGCCGGTCATCTCGACGAGGAGATCACGGCTCCCGGTGTCGACCTCCGTGCGCGTCCCGTTGATGATCGGCGGGAACGAGAACAGACTCAGGCCGTCCTCGATGGCGGGATACCGCTCGAGATCTGCGACCAACGACCCGTATCGACCACCGGTCTCGTGCTCTGTGAGCACTTCCCGTGGGGTCATCGCCCGGTTCGACGCCAACGGCACGAAGGAGGGCCCGTCTGGCTCGACCCCTCGGTAGGTGACGACGTTGGGGACCGTGGTGTCGGCGGTGCCGGCGGCCCCCTTCAGCATCGCCAGATCGTGGACCCCGATAGCCCCCTTCGCACGCTTGCGCCCCATCGTCGCGTGGAGCTTCTCCTGGAGCTGGATCAGCGACTCCAGCTTCCCTGCGGTCATCTCTAACCCACGGATCACGGCGCCCGTGACGAAGGGCCGCTCTGGCGGCACGCTCTCCGCGACCTCGATGGCCCATTCGGGGTCGTTCTGTGCGGGAGTGTACACCCCTCGGTCCTCGCCGTACTGGTAGCGAAGGGAGCGGGCTACCCCCTCGACGGAGAGCCGGTCGAGCCGGTCGGGAGCGAACTCCAGCTGGAAGGCCCCATCCGGCGTCGTCCCCTCGAACTCCATGCCCAGCGCGAACAGGTCGGCCTGGAGCGCCGCGTCCTCACGATCGCGGCCGGTGAGCCGGCGGAGCTCGTCGGGGTCGACCTCTACGACCGGCATCAGTGGACCACCTCCGTCGTACGCAGCAGCTCGAGATCACAGAGGGTTCCGTGGACGTCTCTGATATCCTCGAACCCGTACATGAGCATCAGCAGCCGTTCGAGTGCCAGCCCCCAGGCCATGACCGTGCAGTCCACCCCCAGCGGTGCGAGCACCTCCTCGCGGAACAGCCCCGAGTTGCCGATCTCGACCATCTCGCCGGTGTTCGGATGTGTGCCGAACAGCTCGAAGCTCGGCTCGGTGTACGGGTTGTAGTGTGGCTTGAACTCGATATCCTCGATCCCGAACTGGGCGTAGAACTCGGTGAACGTCCCCATCAGATCCCGCACCGTCAGCTCCTCTGCCATCACCCAGCCTTCGATCTGGAAGAACTCCAGCAGATGAGTGGGGTCGAGCGTATCGTTCCGGTAGACCTTCTCGACCGAGAAGAATCGCCCGGGCGGCTCGAGCTCGCCCGCCTGCTCGCCCGAGAGATATCGCATCGAGAGCGAGGTCGTGTGACCGCGGAGATCCACCCCTCGAGCCATCGATTCCGTCCAGGGCGAGCGGTAGCCGTCGCCGTCCTCGCCGACCCCGTCCCGATGGGCACGCTCGACGCGGGCCATCAGCTCCGGCGGGAGCGCTGCCATCTCTGGCAGGTCGAGCGCGAACTGGTCCCAGTGGGTCCGAGCGGGGTGGTCCTGTGGCATGAACAGACAGTCGTTGATCCAGAACTCGGCGTCGATGTGTGGGCCCGCCATCTCCTGGAACCCCATCCCGACGAGGACGTCCTTGACCCGATCTGCGGTCTGCCGGAGGACGTGCTTTCGCCCTCCGATCGTCGTCTCGACGGGCGCCTCGACGTCGTAGGCGGCAAACTCGACGTCGCGCCACTCCCCCGAGGCGAGCAGCTCGGGGGTGAGCTGACCCACGGTCTCTGCGGTCTCGACCCCCTCCATCAGGGCGTTCACGCCCGCCTCGGTCAGTGTGATCGCGCGGGCTGTCGACGTCGAGCGGACGAGCAGCTCGCGTGACTCGAGGCGGTCGAGAATGCCATCAGCGAGCTCGCTCGGCGCCTCCCCGGCCTCGATCGCCGCCAGTGTCTCCATCTCCGGATCCGGGTCGGACGCGTCCACGGGCTCGCCGGCGTGCAGAGATATCTCCCCGGCCTCGATCTCGCCGAACCCCTTGCGTGCGAAGTTCGAGAGGGCGATCTGGGTCTCCTGGTCAGAGAGCCCGGCTGCCTCGAGCGCCTGCCCCAGAGGCACCGCCGACTGGCCGGCTGCCAGCTCGCTGGTGGCCGCACGGAGATTCTGCTCGGGCAGTCCCTCCTCGAGATAGGTGGTTGCCTCCGCGGTGAGCTCGAACCGCTCGACCGAACGCTCCGAGACCGTGACCAGCCCTGCCTCCTCGAGTTCGAAGGCGGCTCTCGTCAGCGTCTCTGGTTTTCTGTCGGTCTCCGCGACCAGCGCGTCGATGGACCGCTCCTCGGTGGCACTGGCTGCCTGGAGCACCACCGTCTGTGTCTCCGGGAAGCTTCGTGGCATCTGTTGGTCCCGCTGGGAGGGACGTTCAGATAGCGGTTCCGCATCCAGAAGCAGTATGCGGCCACGCCGCCATCAGCCGGCGTCGTGGATCGGCCCACGGGGCTCGTACTCCATCTCGGTGAGCACCGCCTCGTGGACGGCGGTCCCGAACGCCCGCTCGAGAAAGTGAGCCGTCAGGTCGAACCCCGCCGTGACTCCGCCACAGCTACACAGCCGTCCTGCATCGACCACCCGCGCCGAGACGAAGGTCGCGGCCGTCTCACGCAGCGCCTCGTGGGCAACGTGGTGAGTGGTCGCCGGGACCCCATCGAAACAGCCCGCCTCCGCGACGAGCATCGCCCCGGTACAGATGCTCAGAACCGTCGCTCCCGCATCGTACACCCGGGCGATGGCATCGGGGATGCTGCCGCGGCGATACTCCCCGTAGACACCCTTCTCCGAGCGGTCACCCCACCCACCACCCGGGACGACCAGCGTGTCAGGCGTGCCCAGCCGGCCGTCGACACCGACCTCGAGACCGTGGCTCGCCACGACGGTCGCGGCCTCGTCCAGTGTGACGAGCGCCGTCTCGACGTCCGCACCTGCGGCCCGTGCGTTCTGGAACATCTCGTGCGGGCCGATCGCGTCGACCTCGTCGAAGCCGGGATAGAGCAGTATCTCCACGTCCATGTGGGCTCGCTACGTGGTGACGCCCTATTGACTCCCAGGGGTCGGGCGCCCGTGAGGAGGTCACGGCGCGCTCGACGGTCACGCGGACGCCCGCTCAGCGCGGCTGGAGACGCTCGAGCACCGGGATCGCCTCGATCTTCTCTGCGGTGAGGTCCTCCCAGAACAGCCCCGCCGGCCGTGCCGAGACAGGCTCCGTCTGGACCATCCGGTCGGGTGTCACGAGCAGATCCAGCGGAACGTCGTGTGCTGCCGGACTGATCACCCCGTCCTCGACGACCTGTAGCTGATGGACCGTGCTGACCACGGCGGTCGTGTCCTCGACGCGATCGAACGCCCGAAGCACCCCGAACTCCAGGTCGCTGTACCCCTCGCCCTTTCCGACCCGATTGCCAGCCGTGTCGACGGCGACGCTTCCGGCGACGATCAGATCGACCGGCGGCATCTCCTCGGGGGCCACCGGAACGCCGTGCTCGGCGGCACCGGCCACCGTCGTCGCGGCATCGATGTCGTCGATCTCGTCGGGGGCATTGCGGAGGAAGGGCGCCGGTTCGCGCAGCCGCGGGACCGCCATAAACAGGGTCTTGCCGGCACGCAGCGCCCGTCGGCGCACGGGGAGCTGCGGGGCATCCGGGTTGCATTTGACCGTCCGTGCGCGCGTCCACGGAGAGGCCTCCGCGAGCCGGGCGGCGGCCGCCGAAGCATCGACGAAGTTGGGAATCCGGCCGTGTGGTGGGTACGGGAATCGGGCGACCCCCTCGGTCTGGAGCCGGTCCCAGATGCGCTCGCGAAGCTCCTCCTTGTTCATGCCGGGTGTACGCGGGGTCGCGTGAAAAACACCGACCGGTGGGAGCAGCATCGGCCCCTGCTCGCCATCCCAGGCCAGCACAGGCCGCCCGCCGACGGTCCACCAGCCGGGTCGCGGCCCTGGAGGCGTCGTGGGCCGACGAGCTGCCGGTCGCGAGTTCTGTATCGCGCCTGGCGATTTAACGTCGCTCAGACGACCCCGTCAGGCCGGCTGTCGAACCGCTCGTAATCGGCCGTCTCGATGCACAAACGCAGCGATTCGACCGCATCCCACACGTCGGTGAATCCCACGTAGTACGGGGAGGGACAGACCCGAAGCACGTTCGGGGGGCGGTAGTCCACGACGATGCCTGCCTCGTTCAGCGCGGCCGAGAGCCGGTAGCTCTCGGGGTGTTCGAGCGCCACGTGTCCACCCCGACGGGCGGGCTCCGTGGGGGTCCCGACCGTGCAGGCTGGCAGTCGACGGTCGACCAGACGGATCAGGTAGCCGGTCAGCGCGATCGAGCGGTCTCGCAGGCGCCGGATTCCCGCCTCGATAGCCCCCTCGCCAGCCCGTGCGACCAGGTCGGTCGCACCCTCGATCGGCGCCGCAGAGAGCAGTGGTATCGTGCCGATCTGCCAGGCGCCGGCCCCGCTGGCGGGGGTGAATCGAGGAAGCATCTCGAACTGCGTCGCCTTCTCGTGGCCCCACCACCCCGGCAGGGCGGGCCGCATCCCCCAGTGCTGGCGCGCGACGAACAGCCCCGCGATAGCTCCCGGGCCGGCGTTGAGGTACTTGTAGTGACACCAGGTCGCAAAGTCGACACCGCTCGCGCCCAGCTCGTGTGGCACGACACCCACGGAGTGGGCGAGGTCGAACCCCGCGAACGCATCGTGGGCGTGCGCGGCCCGCGTCAGGCGGTCGATATCGAGCAGCTGGCCGGACCGATACAGTACGGAGGGGAGAAACACGATGCCAACCTGTGGGTTCGCCTCCAGCGCGGCCTCGACCGCCGACTCTGGGATCGTCCGGCCATCCGGTGAGTCGACGCTCACCAGGTTGGTCTCCGGGTCGAGACCACGGAGCCGGAGCTGTGCACGGATGGCGTAGTGGTCTGTCGGAAAGTCGAGTTCGTTGACCAGCACCTTCTGGCCGCGCTCCCGTTCGGCCGCAGCCGCCAGGAACGTGCCGATCAGCGTGTGGACGTTGGTCGTCGTCGAGTTCGCGACGACCACCTCCGCGGGCTCTGCACCAACGATTGGCGACAGTCGCTCGCCCAGATACTCACCGTAGCCGAACCAGGGCGGGTCGGCGCGCGTCCACCCATCGATCCCGAGCCGGCGCCACTCGTCGATAACCCGGTGGAGTGTCTCGGCGGTCTCCTCGGCGAGCGGGCCGAGCGAGTTGCCATCCAGGTAGAGGCTGCCAGTCGGCTCGAACCGTTCGCCGAGCTCCCAGGAGGCCCTGGCGTCGAGCGTGCTGGCGTAGGCTCTGTCTGGCTCGAACCCTTCCAGCGGTGCGGGGGTGTCCATAGCTGCTGTTGAGCGGAGACCCGATTGGCACTTTGGGTCCGGCGATGCGATGTTCATCCAACCCCCCCCCCCGGAGCGGCGCACGGACACGCGCCGTTTTTACGGGCTCGCGGGCTGCTAGGGCTATGGTGCGGAACGTCGCCAGCGAGATGGCCGAGTTGGAGCCGGAGGACTTCTTCCTGCTCTCGGGCCTCGAACACGGGATGCGGTTTGCCCGCTGGGTCGAGGTTGGGAAGATCGCGGAGTTCTCACGGCTCGACCCTTCAGAGGTGGAGTACCGGCTGGACCGGTGCGAGGACCGCGGGTTCGTCGAGCGAAACACCATCCAGTACCAGGGGTTCAGGCTCACCTTCGAGGGGTACGACGTGCTCGCGCTTCGCACGTTCTCGGAGCGCGAGACGCTCAAAGGAGTCGGCGCGCCGCTTGGCGTGGGCAAGGAGAGCGACGTCTACGAGGCGACCTCGTACAAACCGCTGGCGCTGAAGTTCCACCGCGAGGGGTACACCAACTTCCGTGAGGTCAGAAAGGAGCGGGACTACACGAGTGAGAAACAGCACATCTCCTGGTTCTACACGGCACGAAAGGCGGCCGAACGAGAGTACGAGACCCTCGAGGCGCTGTATCCCGACGTGCGTGTGCCCCAACCGCTCGACCAGAACCGACACGCGGTGGTCATGGAGAAGCTTCCAGGAGTCGAGCTGTCGAACGCCCGGCTGGTCTCGGCCCAGGTCGTCGGTGTGCTCGAGCTGGTGTTAGACCAGGTCCAGCTGGCCCACCAGGAGGGGTTCGTCCACGCCGATCTCTCGGAGTACAACATCTTCGTCGACGAGAGTGGGGTGACCGTGTTCGACTGGCCACAGGCGGTCCAGACCGACCACGAGAACGCAGGAGAGCTTCTCGAGCGCGATCTGAAGAACCTCCTCGGCTACTTCACACGGAAACACCCGGGGCAGCTCCCCAGCCTCGACGCCCAGACCCTGGCAGCGCAGATCAGCGCCGAGGAGTTCGACGGCATCGCGACGGTCCCCTGAGCCGCTCCGAACGGCGAGGGCTGCGTGGCCGCCGTCGAGAGAGCGCCCGTGGCAAACCCGAAGCTATCAAATACGCGCTGGAGCAACGTGTCGTAACTACTGGCAGACGGGCACCAGTGGGCACCTGCTACGGCAGGCTGGGATGTGACTCGCGGCCGGGCCGTCGAGTTGAACCACGAAACGCCCGTGGTACACAGATGGCACGAAGCTTCTATTCACACATACGAGAGGCCTGGGAGTCGCCGAAGGAAGGCAAGCTGGCTGACCTCCAATGGCAGCGACAGCAGGACTGGCGGCGGCAGGGCGCGATCGAGCGCATCGAGCGGCCGACACGGCTCGACCGAGCACGCTCGCTCGGCTACAAGGCAAAACAGGGCGTCGTGGTCACTCGAGCGGCCGTCCGGAAGGGCGGGGCTCGTATCCAGCGGCACAAGGCAGGCCGGCGCTCGAAGCGCCAGGGTGTCACCAAGATCACGCGCCGGAAGTCCATCCAGCGGATCGCCGAGGAGCGCGTCTCGCGAAAGTATCCGAATCTGCGGGTGCTCAACTCCTACTGGGTTGGCGAGGACGGCTCCCAGAAGTGGCACGAGGTGATCCTGGTCGACCCGGAGCATCCAGCGATGCAGAGTGACGACGACCTCGGGTGGATCTGTGACGACTCACATCGTGGCCGGGCGTTCCGCGGGAAATCGAGCGCCGGCCAGCGCGGCCGCGGGCTCCAACACCGAGGGAAGGGCACGGAGCACACCAGGCCGTCACAGCGGTCGAATCTCCGGAAAGGGAACTGAACGCCACCGACCGTCACGGATGAGGGGTGAGATCTGCGGTCGAGCGACCTGCGGGTGAGTGATGCGCATCGAAAACAGCTTCATACCGGTCGACGGCGTCGGGGAGAAAACAGAGCGGTCGCTCTGGGAACGAGGGGTGACCCACTGGGACGAGTTCGAGCCATCGCTGGTCGGGCCGACGACAGCCGACCGCATCGAGGGGTTCATACAGCAGGCGCGGCCGCGATTGCAGGCGGGCGACGGCCGATTTTTCGGCCAGGCGTTCCCCAGCGCCGAGGCCTGGCGGCTCTACGAGAACTTCCGTGACCAAGCGGCGTTCTTCGACATCGAAACGACGGGGCTCTCGCAGACACGGGATCGAGTGACGACCATCTCTGTCTATCGTGCAGGTGAGACCGAGACGCTCGTGCGTGGGCGGGATCTGACAGCCGAGCGTGTCCGAGCGCTGTTGGACGCCCCGTTGGTGGTGTCGTTCAACGGAGCGAGCTTCGACGTCCCGTTCGTCGAGCGGGCGTTCGACATCTCTCTCGACACGGCTCATCTCGACCTGCTGTACCCCTGTCGGAGTGTTGGACTGACGGGCGGGCTCAAAGCGATCGAGGCCGACGTCGGCATCGAGCGGGGGCGACCCGATCTCTCAGGGCGAGATGCGGTGCGTCTCTGGCACCGGTACGAGCGGCGGGACGATGAGGCGGCACTCGAGACCCTGGTGTCGTACAACCGCGAGGATACTGTCAACCTTCGAGTCGTCGCGGATTCGGTTGCCGAGCGACTCCACACCAAGGTCGGCGATGGGCTGTTGTGAGCCGGGGCGCCGGGAGTCGAAGTCACTAATTCGGCGCGAGCCGCACCGTGTGTATGAGCACAGATCTCGGGTTGCAGATCGGGGCCCACGCCTCGATCGCGGGAGGAGTGCAGAACGCCGTCACCGAGCAGGTCGACCTCGGGGGGAGCTGTGGCCAGATATTCTCGTCGTCGCCACAGGTCTGGGCCGGCCCGTCGATAAAGGAGGAGGATGCCAGTGAGTTCGCGTCGCTGAGCGAGCAACACGGTGTCGGGCCATGGGTGATCCACACCTCCTATCTCGTGAACCTCTGTACGCCGAAGGCCGAGCTGCGAGAGAAATCGATCGCGTCCATGCAGACCGAGCTCGACACGGCAGCCCGGTTGGGCATCGAGTTCGTCAACGTCCACCTGGGGGCCCACACCGGTGCAGGGGTCGAAGGTGGCCTCGAGAATGCGGTTGGGGTGCTCGACGAGCTGGAGATCCCAGATGCGGTGACGCTACTCGTCGAGTCCGACGCGGGCAGCGGGACGAAACTGGGAGGGGAGTTCTGGCACCTGGGGTACGTCTGTGACGAGTCTCGCCACGAGCTCGAAGTCTGTGTGGACACCGCCCACGCGTGGGCGGCGGGATACGACCTCTCGAGTGCCGAGGCGGTCGCCGAGACCTTCGAGACGTTCGACGAGGCGGTTGGGTTGGACCGGTTGGCCTGTGTCCACCTCAACGATTCGAAACACGGCCGGGGGACGAACAGAGACGAACACGCCCACGTAGGCCTCGGCGAGATCGGTGAGCCTGGCATGGCGGCGATCGTCAACCACCCGGCGCTCCAGTCGGTGCCGTTCGTCCTGGAGACCCCGAGTGAGGATGGCAAATCCTTCGAGTGGAACATTCGACGGGTCCAGGAGCTCCACCAGGGCTGAGCTCGCGGGCGTGTGACCCCGGGCCGGCGTCGGGCGGAGAGCCAGCCGTGGACAACCATATGATTTTAGCGGGCGTACTGTCAGCTAGGAACGATGCCACGCTTCTCGGCTGCCTACCTCGCACGAACGCGGGCGGGCATGTGGGAAGCGAACGATCGGCAGGCCCTGGGGGCACTCGATCTCGAGCAGGCGGCCACGGTTCTCGACGTGGGCAGCGGGACCGGTGTGCTAGCGGGCGTGCTCGCCGAGGAGAGCCTCGGGCGGGTGTACGCCATCGACAACGCCCGGGGGCTGCTCCGGGACACACCGGCGTCGGTCACGCCGATAGAGGGGGAGGCGACGGCGCTGCCCTGCGCCAGTGACTGTGTCGACATGGTCACCTGCCAGGCGCTGCTTGTCAACCTCCCGCACCCAGCGACGGCGATCTCCGAGTTCGTGCGGGTCACACGAGACGGTGGTCAGGTCGCGGCGATCGAGCCGGACAACGGCGACGTCGACGTCAGCTCGTCCGTCGACGGGGAGTCATCACTCGCCGCAGAGACCCGCGAACTCTACCTCTCCGGAGCGCGGACCGACGTCACCCTCGGCGCGAGCGAGGGGGCGTTCGCCAGCGCGGGGCTGACCGACATCTCTGTGCGCCGCTACGATCACAGACTGATCATCGAGCCACCCTACTCTGATGCCGACGTGCGCGCGACCGCGCGGAAGGCCACCGGGGCCGGGTTTCGGGCCCGCCAGGGGGTGTTGAGGGCCGGCGGCGTCGAGCCGGCCGAGATCGACCGGCTGCGCACGGCCTGGCGGCAGCTCGGCAGAGAGGCCATCGCGCAGCTCGAAGCCGGCACCTACCGGCGCGTCGAGCAGGTGCCGTTCTACGTTACCGTCGGTCGCGTGAGCGCCTAGACGCGTCTGGGGTTCGTCGTGCGGGCGCTCGACGGCGGGTCGGACCATCGCCCCCGCCCAGCAGACCGTCGCTGGCGCTCTGTCAGACGATGTCTCCGGAGACACTCGCGCCGCTCCCGGCGTCACGGGATCGGCCGATGGCGCTCGTGGCCGCATCGATGGCCGTCTCCTCGACGTCGAGCATGCGCAGCGACCTGGCGAGGGTAGGCACCGCAACCGAGCCCGTCCGCAGTCGCTCGAGCGCGTCGGGACTCCGCTGCCCACCATCCTCCGTCGTGGCCCAGAGACAGGCAGCCCGTGGGTCGAGCACCCGTTCCCAATCCCCGCTCTCGCGGGCGCGCCCGAGCCGCTGTCGCACGCTATTCTCGAAGCTCGCGTTTCCCACCTCAAGATGGACCGGCTGATCGGGAGCTAGTAGCTGTGCCCCCAAACAGCGCACGGGGTCGGCATGGCCCGCGTCGGTCCCACGGAGATGCTGCGGGAATCGACGAGCCCAGTCGGCGGCGACGGTCTTGCCGACGCCCGCGATCCCGTGTGACTCCTCGAACGCCGGCTCTGCCGCAGGATTGTCTTTGAACAACAGGTCCTTGCTCAGATACAGCTCGACTCTGGGGACCGGGTCGAGTCCCACGACTACGTCGCCGTAGGCCCACAGCTCGCTCACGGGCACCGGCATCGGATCGCTCTCGATGGCCGAAACGATCCGCTCGATCGTCTCGACGGCCGTCTCCCGGCTGATGCCCTCCATGCTTGCGGCGTGTTCCCCGCGCTGTGCAAAAGGGTTGCTGGGCGCGCTCCCCGACCGGACGTTTCAGGTAGCATCATGTGGCGGGGGGCTGTCGTAGACGGAATGCTGGATTCACTGTTCGCTCTCGCCGAGAATATCGCCGGCGTCGACAGGCTGGTCGCGGAACTGATCGTGTCGCTGCGCCATCCCGTGTTGACCAAGCTGATGACGTCGGTGACGGGGCTGGGATCGGCGACCGCGGCCCTGGTGATCCTGGGGCTCTTCCGGACGGCCGGCTGGCGCACGCTCTATCTGCGTGGCGTGGTCTCACTGGGCCTGGCTGGGGCCGTCGTCGGCACGCTGATGATCGCAGTCCAACGGCCGTTCCCACCGGGGCCGGTCTGTCTGACAGACGCGGCGATCGCACACTCGTTCCCGTCGGGCCACGCGGCCGCCGCGACGATCTACCTCCTGCTCGCGGTGGGCTCTGAGCGGCTTCCCACGGCCGCGACCGCCGTGTTGGCCGTTGCGATCGGGCTCTCGCGAATCTACATGGGGACTCACTACGTGTCCGACACGGTGGCGGGTATCGCAATCGGAGTCGGCGCGTTCGTGATCGCTCGGTGGTTGCTCGCCGCTGGTGAGGATGTGAGCACCCGGGCCCGCCAACGCGTGAGCCTTCGCTGATCGCCCGGCATGCCCGCCGGCCAGGAGCCGGTCGAGCTCACCCCAGCCAGCCCAGCAGCCGTTGCCACGATGCTGCATCGGCGGCTGTCTCACAGGTAACTGTCGGGCGGGCCGTCAATGAAAATAAACGTATCAGCGGGAAGTCGCCCAATGCCGGCGGGAATATCCCGCGGTGCTATCGCACCGGGTCGTCACCTGATGACGTCCAGGCCGTTGTTCTGCTCCGTCGGCGCCTCTCCACCGTCGGTCTCACCGTACTCGTGGCCGCCCGATCCGTTCGTGGTCTCGTGAGCATCGAACGATGCGGTGCCGACGGTACTGCCGGTCGAGGCCGATCCATCACCTTCGATGGCCTGCCGCGAGGCGTTGACCTGTTTCTGCGTCGTCGGCCCGAGGATCTGTGCGGACTGGACCCCCGTCATGATGGCCATCACACGCACCTTCCCTTTGTACTCCTCCTGGATCCGGGCGCCCCAGATCACGTTTGCGGAGGCCTCGAGCCGTTCGGTGATGTTCTGTGCGATTCCCTCGGCCTCTTTCAGCGTCAGGTCGGGACCGCCCGTGATGTGGACGAGCCCACCGCTCGCTCCACGGTAGTCGACGTCCAACAACGGGTGGTTCATCGCGTCCTTGACGACCTCTTCGGACTTGTTTTTGTCACTGGTCTCGCCCACGAGCATGACCGCCACGCCGCCCTGGTTCATCACCGAGGTCATGTCCGCGTAATCGAGGTTGATCAGCGACGGCTGGGTGATGGTCTCCGAGATGCCCTTGACCGTCTCGGCGATGATCTGGTCCATCACCGAGAACGCCTTGCCGATCGGCAGGTTGGGCACGTAGTCCAGCAGTCGATTGTTGTCGAGAACGATTATCGAATCGGCCTCGTTGCGGAGGTTCTCCAGGCCCTCTTCGGCCTTGACCGTCCGGGCACGCTCGACGTTGAACGGTGTCGAGACCATGCCGACGACGATCGCACCTTGATCCTTCGCGATGTTGGCACAGACGTGTGCTGCCCCGGTACCGGTTCCGCCACCCATCCCGGCGGTGACGAAGACGAGGTCGGCATTGCCCAGCACCTCTTTGAGCGTCCCCTGGGCCATCTCCGTGGCTCGTTCGCCCATCGCGGGATCGCCGCCGGCGCCGAGCCCCTGCGTGAGCGACTTGCCCACGAGGATCTTGGTGTCGGCCTCGATCATCTGTAGATGCTGTTTGTCGGTGTTTATCGCGATCGTCTCTGCACCCTCGACACCGATGTTGAACAGGCGATTGACCGTATTGTTGCCCGCCCCACCTGCGCCGATGATGACGATTCTGGGCTCACCAAACTCCTCACCATCGTTCGAGGTGTCCATGGTCCGCTTTTCCTTCTCGGCGTTCTCGAGTGCCGAGTTGACAATATCCTGCATCTTACACCTTTGCCCAGCCACGCCGTTTCGTCGGCTGGCCCTCGTCGACCTCCTCGTTAATCATCTCTCGAACGGCTGCCCGGATCGCCTCGCTGCGATTCGGGAACTTGCCGGTGTCAACCAGCCGTTCGACCTCATCAATCTGCTGCTTCGGAATCCGTAGTGTCACACGCTCCATTTTTATTTATCTCCTTTCTGGTCCGGTAAGACCCGTGGCGGCACACGCCATCAGCGCCGTCGGATCAGGGCGCACACGCAGCGGCAGCCGGCCGCCGGCCACCGCGCTCACCCTGTAAGACGGTTGTCTTACGCATCACTACGCACAGACTGTCTCAACATAAAGGTTTTCTATATCGTAAGACGAACGCTCAACGCCCGCCTTACAGGTGCTCTGCCGTCCAGTCCCGCGTATACGTCGGGTATACGGCACCCGCACGCAAACAATTGGATCAAGAGGCCGGCCGCTCGGTCACGTCGATTGATTCTCACGTCTCGCCGCTAAATCTAGTAGCATGACATCACGGTCAGGACCGGCCCAGAACGTCCGCTGCT
>ERZ1034535.34-NODE-34-length-16764-cov-7.213358_pt1 | contig 16764 bp, 14 predicted proteins | sample MGYA00520598_ERZ1034535 | MGnify/ENA primary metagenome ERZ1034535 (study PRJEB33760, sample SAMEA4777708) | hypersaline lake metagenome | biome: hypersaline environment; feature: brines | place: Spain | collected 2014-08 | depth 0 m ...
TTTCTGATCATGGCCTTCGACCCACTGCTGACGTTCAACGACGGCTACTACGATCTCTTCGACGTGACGCTGCCATCGGGGACCGTCATCCAGCCGGAGTTCCCCGCAGCGCTGGGCAACCGTCTGCCGATGATGGCCCGGCAGTTCGACGTGTTGCAGGCGACCTTCTCGAAGCTCATCGACGGGTTCTCCGTCGCGGGGAGCTACGGGACGTCGCCGAACCTCGTCTACGCCGGCACCGACTCGGAGGGCAACGACTTCCAGATGCTCGAGATCCTCTACGGGGGGATTCCTGCGCGACCGGGCGGTGACGGGCTTGACGGTCACTCCTGGTGGCCACAGTTCCGGACGGTGCCCGCCGAGTATCAGGAAGCCTACTATCCGATGACCGTCGAATCGTACAGCACGCGCGCTGATACCGGTGGCCCCGGTGAGTTCCGCGGTGGCCACGGGATCACCAAGGAGTTCACGTTCGAGGAGGACGGTGCGATCACCTTCCAGGACGACAGGGCGCACACGTACCCCTGGGGTGTCGACGGCGGAAAGTACGCCGAGACGAGCGAGAAGACGCTGATCCGGGCCGACGGCTCCGAGGAGTCGCTCCCATCGAAGGTCGAAGGCGTCCCCGTCTCGGCGGGTGACAGACTTCTGTTCAGCACCGCCGGCGGCGGTGGCCTGGGTGACCCTCTCGAGCGACCCCCCGAGACGATCGCGACAGAGGTGCGTCGCGGTCTGATATCCGCCGCCGCGGCAGCCGAGGAGTACGGCGTCGTCCTCGAAGCTGGCGTCGTCGAGGAGACGGCAACAAGCGAGCGACGCAGCGAGCTCAGCGAGAGTCGCGAAGAGCCGCCCAAATTCGCGTACGGGCCGGTTCCGGACGACGAGGAGCTCGCGACACAGATTGCGGACGAGCGCCGCGCGTTCGCCGACCAGGACTGAACATCGCGATGGACTGGCCCACCGAGTTCGACGACCACTACGGGAATCGATCGTTCGGAGAGCGCGTCGGGCTCGGCGACCGGCCAGCCCTGGTCGTCGTCGACCTGGTCAACGCGTTCACCGACCCATCGATGGAGCTCGGGAGCGACGTGAGCGACGTCCTCACGGAGACAGCCAAGCTGCTCGAGGCATTCCGTCAGCACGAACTCCCCCGATACTTCACGACGGTCGCCTTCGAGGAGTCGTATGGAGACGCCGGTCACTTCGTCGAGAAGATCCCCGCATTGCGTGAGCTGAGGCTGGGCAGCGAGGCTGCCCAGGTCGACGACCGTGTCGCACCATTGGCCTCCGAGCGTGTACTGTTGAAAAAGTATGCCAGTGCGTTCTTCGGGACCGACCTGTCGACCGAGCTGACAACCGCCGGCGCCGACACATTGGTGATCGCGGGGGTCACCACCAGCGGCTGTATCAGAGCGACGGCCGTCGACAGTCTCCAACACGGCTATCGGACGGTCGTTCCGGCCGATGCGGTCGGTGATCGTGCAGAGGGTCCCCACAGGGCGAACCTCTTCGATATCGATGCCAAGTACGGTGACGTCGTGCCGACCGAGGCGGTGCTCGATGCCGTCGACGTGGAGATCTAAGAGTGATAACGCTCCGAGAGACGTGGCCACCTCGAGAATCGAAACCGACTCGACGCCTCCCGGGTAGATTTTTAACATGACCAACGGCTCAAACAAGAATGGCGAGACGCTCCGCAGACTCTTGAACCGTGAGAAACCGCTGCTCTGCCCTGGGGTCCACGACCCGCTGACAGCCGCGGTAGCCCAGCAGGTCGGGTTCGATGCGGTGTACATGACGGGCTACGGCACCTCTCTGTCGACGGTGGGCTACCCCGACGCAGGATTCGTCACGATGCCGGAGATGGTCCAGAATGCAGCCAACGTCCAAGAACGCATATCGGTCCCGCTGATCGCCGATGCCGACAACGGTTATGGGAACGCAACGAACGTGGTCCGCACCGTCCGTGAGTACATTAAGGCGGGTGTCGGTGCAATCCATATCGAGGATCAGACGTTCCCGAAACGCTGTGGCCACACCAAGGGACGGACGGTCATCCCGGCCGAGGAGGCCGCCGGCAAGTTTCGTGCCGCCGCGGACGTGCGCGATGAGCGCGAGGAGTCGTTCCTCATCATCGCCCGCAGCGACGCCCGCGGGACCGGCGGTGGATCAATCGATGAGGCCATCGAGCGGGTCAACACATATCTGGACGCCGGTGCGGACGTGGGCTTCGTCGAGGGGCCGACCGACGAAGCCGAACTGCGTCGGGTCGGCGAAGAAGTCGATGGGCCTGTGCTGTACAACTTCGTTGGCGACCTCGGCACGTCACCATACGTCGAGGTCGAGGAGTTGAGCGCTCTTGGGTTCGACATGGTCATTTTCCCGGTCCTGGCGACGCTCTCGACGATTGCGGCCGTTCACACCGACATGCAGGCCTTCGCAGAGGACCCCATCGCGGCGATGCGGGGCGTCGACGAAGCATTCAACGAGACCGATGTGGGGAGTCTGCACGAGTTCTCAGGGTTCCCCGAGGTCGTCGAGTGGGAAGACCGCTATCTTCCGGCCGAGGCCCGGGAGAAGTACGCGGGCTCGATCGGCGACGAAGTGAGCGGCAGCCCGGACTAGGCCGAACCTGTCCGCCTCGCTCTAATATCTAGGCCAATCAGCGAGCTGACACGAGTTTATTTCCTATCGTGCGACTGTGGCAGCCACTAAACGCATCCCATTGATGACCCGTGGGTCAAACCATCGCGAGGGGCTCTGCAGGAATAGTTCAGCTACCGCTCTCACCCGAATCATACATATCCGCCAGACGACTGCTGCCAACAACGCATGCCGGACCCCGACATCTCCCGACGATCCGTCCTCGGCGGCCTCGGTGGCACCGCACTGACCGCACTCGCCGGCTGTGTCGGGGGCGGCAGCGACGAGCCCGGCAACAAGGTCCAGTCGCTCCCGACGCCGGTGCTGGGCGCGGCCGACGCGTCGGTGACGATGGCCGTCTTCGAGGACTTCAGATGTTCTCACTGCAAGGACTTCAGCGAGCAGATCGCCCCCGGGATCATCAGTGACTACGTCGACAGCGGGCAGGTCCGCTACGAACATCGCGACTTCCCGGTGCTGGGCGAGGCCTCGGCGCAGGCGGCCAACGCCGCCCGGGCGGTGCAGGACGAGGCCAGCAACGAGGCGTTCTGGGCGTTCAGCGAGCGGCTGTTCGCCGAGCAGTCGGCGATCGGCGTGGAGCTCTACGAGTCGGCCGCCGATGGCGTGGGGGCCACGCCGGACACGGTGGTCAGCGATGCGATGGCCCAGACCTACCAGCCCGTGATCGACGCCGACAGCCAGCTAGCCCGGGACAAGGGTGTCAGGGGGACGCCGACGGTGATGGTCGAGGGCGCCCTCGTCGACCCTGCGAACGGGTTCGATGCGAGCATCCGGACGGCACTCGACGCCGCACTCGAGGCGTAGCCTGAGACTGAACCGGCCCGGTCCCACCGGCCACGGAGCCGCAACTACGACATCGACCGTCGGCCGGGCACTCGAGGCTACTCGTCCGACGCTCAGGCGCCCATGGCGGAACTCACGGCGCTGGTTCCTCTCTCCCTAGCCGCGGGCGACAGGTCCTAGAGGTCACAGCTGTTTCGTGTGCATCGCTCCGCCTGGCCTCGATGACCCGCTCCGCCGGCCGTGCGGGTGAACGGCTCATCGCTCGATCCCGTTCCGGCCCAATCCTGGGTCGCAAATACTTTTCACCTGGGGTATATGTGGTGTCGCTAGCCCCCATCCCCGATTGTGTGCATATCGTCGCCCGGCGGCCGAGGTCGATACATACCTCTGCCGTAACTGCATTGACCGACAGTAATTTATATAGATTTCACCTATCGAGCACAATGGCTGGGACCAGGCCGGGGCAGCGGCGGAGGAGCGTGGTGTTGGAACGGTCGCCGGTCGCGCACTCGTCGGTGTGGGCGGCTTGGTCGTCTCTCGGACATCCGGCCAAGACTTTTGATGAGGCACAGCCCCACCAGTGAGGCGTGCCCATGAGCTCCGTGGGCCGCACACAGAGCATGGCGGCGATCGTCGAGGCCGACCGGCCGGCTGTCCTGTTCGACATGGACGGGGTGGTCATCACCGGGCGCTCCAGCGACCCCATCGTCCACGAGCGTGCCATGGAGGACCTGTTGGTCGACTACGGCTTGCGGGTGCCCGAGACGCTCCGGCCGGCGCTATCGGCCTACGAGTACTCCGAGAGTTTCATCGACGCCTGTGAGGCAATCGAGGTGGACCCAGTCCCCTTTTACACGGCGCGTGAGCTCCACAGCGCCCGTCGGATCGCCGACCGCGTCGAGGCGGGTGTCCGTCGGCTGACCCCTGGTGTCTCCGCGCTGGCGCGGCTGGCCGAGGGCTACGAGCTGGCACTGGTCAGCAACAACTACCATCGCGTCGTCGAGACCGTGGTCGAACACTTCCAGCTGGACCACTTCACCGTCGTTCGTGGTCGTGAGCCCGGCGTCGTCGGGTTCCGCCGCCGCAAGCCCGAGCCGTTCTATCTCGAGGAGACCCTCGAGCGTCTGGGTGCCGACGCCGGACTGTACGTGGGTGACCGCGAGACCGACCTCCAGGCGGCCGCCCGTGCGGACCTCGATAGTGTGTACGTCAGCCGACCGTACAACGATCCAGAGGCCCTGGAGACCGAGCCGACGGCGGTGATCGACTCGCTGACGGAGCTCCAGGCGCTGCTCGAGTCTCCCGCGGGCCGGTGAGCCGGCCGTCCGTCAGTCGAATCGACAGTGCGTGACCAGCTCTCCTACCCCCTCAACGCCCACGGTCACGCTGTCACCATCGCCTAGCAGCCGTGGGGGGTCGCGGTGGATGCCGACACCCGCCGGCGTGCCGGTGAACAGCAGGTCGCCCGGCAACAGCGGGAACGCTCGGCTGCAGAACGCGACCAACTCGTCAATACCAAACACCAGCTGGGCGGTCGAGGCGTCCTGCAGCCGGACCCCGTCGATCTCGGTGTAAATGGCCAGGTCGTGTGGGTCGGCCAGCTCCTCTGTCGTGACCAGCTCCGGCCCTATGGGGGCGAACCCCTCCAGGTTCTTCCCCCTGATCCACTGGCCATCGGCGGTCTGGAGGTCGCGGGCGGTGAGATCGTTGCCGACCAGATAGCCCGCGACGTGGTCCATCGCCTCCTCGGGTTCGACGTGGCGGGTCCGCTCGCCGATGACCACGACGAGCTCGGCCTCGTAGTCGACCTGGGTTGCGTAGGTGGGGTCCCAGCTGACCGTCGCCTCCGGCCCGACGATCGAGGAACCGAATTTGGAGAACAACACCGGCGTCTCCGGCGCGACGGTCCCTCCCTCGGCGGCATGTGCACGATAGTTTCGTCCCACACAGACGATCTTCCGTGGCGTCGCGATCGGCGCCCTCCGGACGAGCCGCTCGATATCGTAACGGCCAACCCCCGTCTCGAGCGCCCGTGTCGCTTTTTCCTGCCACTCGGGCATCTCCAGCAGGCCGACCGTCGAGGCCGGTATCTCCACCGAGCTAGCTCGCCCTGCCTCGGCGAGACAGACGACCGTGTGCTCGTCCACGAGTACACCGCTCCACGCGGTATCGTCTGTCGGTCTCTGATATCGGCCGAGGCGCATCCTGGCAACACGACGGGCTGGCGATCGCATTGTTCTGTCGCCCCACATGGGCCCGGTCACCGAAGTCGCTCGACCGAGCCCGCCGGTGGGTCGGACCAGCACCGACCCCGCCGCTCAGTCCTGCGTGCGGGAGCCGTCAGACTGAACGGCGCCGGCGACCTGGCGACGATACGCAGTCATGACCACCAGTCCACGCATCGGCGTCGATATCGGTGGGACGTTCACCGACGTCGTGACCATCGTCGACGGCGCGATCAGGGTCCACAAGACCGCCTCCACACCGGAGACGCCGGCGCGGGCGGTAGAGACGGGGCTGGCCGAGCTGGTGACCGACCGGGGGCTGGCCCTGGCAGACGTGGGCGTGTTCGCCCACGGCACCACCGTCGCGACCAACGCCGTCCTCGAGGAGCGGTGGGCCGAGACGGCACTCGTGACGACCGCAGGGTTCCGTGACGTCCTCGCGATCGGCCGACAGGACCGGCCAGCTCTCTACGATCTACAGGCCGAGCAGGCTCCACCGGTCGTCCCCCGGCATCGGCGCTACGAGATCGCAGAGCGCCTGGACGAGCGGGGTGCCGTGCGCGAGCCACTCGAGGACGCCGCTATCGACGCCATCGTCGAGAAGCTCGCGACTGCCGGCGTCGATAGCGTCGCCATCAGCCTGCTGTTCGCCTACGAGAACGACGCACACGAGCGCCGCCTGGCCGAACACATCAGAGCAGCGGACCTCGGCGTGGCCGTCTCGCGCTCGAGCGCGGTCCTGCCGGAGATCCGCGAGTACGAACGCACGCTGACGACGGCGCTGAACGCGGCGCTGGTCCCCGTGATGGACGACTATCTCGGCGCTCTTGAGACGCGGCTCGCCGAACAGGGCGTCCCTGTCGGGCCGGCGATCATGCAGTCCAACGGCGGGATCATCGACGTCGACCGAGCGCGGCGGCGCCCCGTCGATACGCTTCTGTCGGGGCCGGCAGCAGGTGTGCAAGGGGCCAAGCACGTGGCGGGCCTGGGAGGGCGTGAGGAGCTGATCACGATGGACATGGGTGGGACCTCCTGTGACGTCTGCCTGATCGAAGGCGGCGAGCCCGCGGTCGCGACCGATCTGAGCGTCGGCCCCCACCCGGTCGGGGTGCCGATGGTCGACATCCACACCATCGGCGCCGGCGGTAGCTCTGTCGCCTGGGTGGACGACGGTGGGGCGCTCCGAGTGGGCCCACGGTCGGCAGGTGCCCGGCCGGGGCCGATCTGCTACGGGCGTGGTGGTACCGAGCCGACGATCACCGACGCCCAGCTGCTGTTGGGCCGACTCGCCCCCGACACGGTGAGTACCGGTGGCGCCGCCGTCGCCCGCGAGCGGGTGGCATCGATCGTCGAACGCGAGCTGGCGACACCGCTGAATCTGTCCGTCGAGGAGGCTGCCGAGGGGGTCCTCACGGTGGCCAACGCCAGCATGGAGCGCGCCCTGCGCGAGGTCTCGGTCGAGCGGGGCCACGATCCTCGCGCGTACGGCCTGGTCGCGTTCGGCGGGGCAGGGCCGCTCCACGCCGGTGCGCTCGCCGACAGGCTGGGGATCCCAGAGGTGGTGGTCCCCTGGCGGGCAGGCGCGCTCTCGGCACTGGGGCTGTTGCTCAGCGACCGGCTCTACGAGTTCAGTCGCTCGATGGTCCGGCCCTGGCAGGACGTCGACCCGGCCACGCTCGCGGACACCTTCGAGGGGTTCGCCGCCGAGGGCCGTGCGAAGCTCGCCGCCGACGGGCTCGCCGACCACGCCGTCGCCATCGAGCGCTCACTCGAGCTGCGGTATGCCGGGCAGTCCTACGAGCTGGCCGTCGATGTGCCGAGGGGGTCGCTGGACGCTGCTGCGCTGGCGACCATCCGCGAACGATTCGACGCTGCACACGAGCGACGCTACGGGCATGCGGACCCGACGGCCCCCGTCGAGTTGGTGACACTCCGAGCGCGTGCGAGAGGCGTGGTCGACCCGCCAGAGCTGCGCCCGGCCGATGTCGACGGCACCGCGGCCGATGCCCATCGCACGTCGCGCCAGGTGGTCCTCGATGGTGAGAGCCACAGGACGGCCGTCTACGACCGCGAGGCACTGCCCGTCGGCGCCACACTCACCGGCCCAGCCATCGTCGAGGGGACGGGCAGCACCGCACTCGTCCGCCCCGGTCAGACCGCCACCGTCGGCCCCCACGCCAGTCTGCGGGTGGAGCTGGACCCATGAGTGACGGGCCTGCCGTCGACCCGATCACGCTGGAGGTGACCCGACACGCCACAGCGGCGGTCTGTGAGGAGATGAACGCCACGCTGGTCCGGACGAGCTACTCGCCGAACATCAAGGAGCGTCGGGACTGCTCGTGTGCGCTGTTCGACGCCGATGGGCGGATGGTCGCGCAGGCCGAGAACATCCCCGTCCATCTCGGGTCGATGCCCGCCTCGGTCCAGGCCGCGCTCGACCGCCATCCGCCGGCAACGTTGGCGCCTGGCGACGCCATCCTGCTGAACGACCCCTACGAGGGTGGGGCCCACCTCCCCGATCTGACGCTGGTGACTCCCGTCTTCGACGGCGACCAGCTCGTGGCGCTGACGGCCAATCGAGCCCATCACGCCGACGTCGGCGGCACGCAGGCCGGCAGCGTCGCCGCCGACACCACCGAGATCTACCAGGAGGGCCTGCGGATCCCGCCGGTGAAGCTCCACGATGGGGGCACGCCGGTCCAGAGCGTGTTCGAGCTGCTCGAGACAAACACCCGAACGCCGACCGAGCGTCGTGGTGATCTCCGTGCCCAGCTGGCCGCCAACGAGACGGGTCGTCGCCGGTACACCGACCTGCTCGCTCGTGAGGGGGCCGCCGCGCTCGAACGCGCGCTCGAGGCCCTGCTCGACTATGCCGAACGGCGCATGCGGGCGGCCATCGCCGAGCTCCCCGACGGCGAGTACCGGTTTGCCGACGCGCTCGACGACGACGGCGCGGGAACGACCGACCTGTCGATCGCGGTGGCACTGACCGTCGACGGCGAGACACTCACGGTCGATTTCGCTGGCACCACCGACCAGACCAGGGGCCCGCTCAACGCCGTCCGGGCGGTGACGGCCTCGGCGACCTACTACGCGGTGCGTTGTGTGACCGACCCATCGATCCCACCGAACGCGGGCTGCTATCGCCCCATCACGATCGAGACGCCGACGGGCAGCCTGCTCGACCCCGAGCCCCCGGCCGCCGTCGTCGGTGGCAACCTCGAGACCTCCCAGCGGGTGGCCGACGTCGTGTTCGGTGCGTTCGCCAAGGCCATCCCCGAGACCGTCGCGGCGGGCTCGCAGGGCACGATGAACTCGATCACGTTCGGCGGCATCGACCCCCGGTCGGAGTCGCCGTACGCCTTCTACGAGACACAGGCCGGCGGCTTCGGTGGCCGGGCCGGTGCCGACGGCATGGACGGCGTGCACGTCCACATGTCCAACACGCTGAACACGCCCGTCGAGGTGCTCGAGACGGCCTATCCGCTCCGCGTCGAGCAGTACGGCTTGCGTGCCGACTCGGCCGGTGCCGGCGAGTATCGTGGCGGCCTGGGTGTCCGCCGAGACATCACGGTCCGAGAGCACGAGGCCCGATTCAGCGTGCTGGCCGACCGGCAGACCAGCCAGCCGTACGGGCTGTCCGGCGGCGAGCCTGGCGCTCCCGGCCGCGTGTTCAGGCAGGCTCCCGACGGCGAGACCGAGCGGTTGCCAGGCAAGTCGACGCACAGCCTGGTGCCGGGCACGACAGTCAGCCTGCGAACGCCCGGTGGCGGTGGCTTCGGGGCCCCGGCCGACCGGTCGCGCGAAGCGATCGCCCGCGACATACAGCGGGGGGTCCTCACCGTCCAGGCGGCACGAGAGCGCTACGGTGATGCGGCCGTCGCAGCGGCACTCGGGACGAGCGGAGAGCCCTCCGAGGACCCCTGATCGCTGCCTCGCCCGGTTCAATCCAGGTACTTCGCCTGGAACTCGGCGTCACTCTTGAGCAGATAGAGGATCCCCTCGATGAACCCGGCTATCGCGGGGATGAACGTCCAGAAGAAGAGCAGATACACCACCCCACGGACGGTATTGCCGAGGTAGAAGTGATGGATTCCCACGCCACCGAGTAGCAGTGCGAAGACCCCCGCAGTCACCCGGTCCTTCCCGGTCGCCGTCGGTGGTGGTGCCTGTCTGACCCCACACTCCGGGCAGATCTCGGCATTTTCGGCGATGCTCTCGCCACAGTTACTGCAGTACTTCTCATCTGACAACGTCACGTCAGGTGTCGCCATCTGGAGGCTATCGGCGATTCCCCAACAAGTAGCTGTCTGTTAGCCCCCGGCATCTGACACGGTGCGATGGGCTCGCACACAGCCCAGTTGTGTCATGGCTTTTGTACGAGGGCCGTTAGGAGCCCATATGAACGGCTCTCAGGCATCCTCACCACAGGTTCCGCCATGGTGAACGTCGCGCTCTCGCTGGCACAGGTTGGGCTGGCGCTGGCGCTGGTGGTCCTCAACGGGTTTTTCGTCGCCGCCGAGTTCGCCTTCGTCCGGATCCGGGGGACCTCCGTCGACCAGCTGCGCGAGGAGGGCCGACCCGGGGCGGCGACGCTCCAGGAGGTGATGGGCAACCTCGACGACTATCTGGCGACCACACAGCTCGGAATCACGATCGCCTCACTCGGGCTAGGATGGGTGGGCGAGCCCGCCGTCGCCGCCCTCATCGAGCCCGTGTTGGGGTCGATACTCCCGGCGGGGGCGATCCACCTGGTGGCGTTCGCGATCGGGTTCAGCATCATCACGTTTCTGCACGTCGTATTCGGCGAGCTGGCGCCAAAGACGCTCGCGATCGCCCAGACACAGCGGCTCTCGCTGTTCCTGGCGCCACCGATGAAGCTGTTCTACTTCCTGCTCTACCCAGGCATCGTCGTGTTCAATGGCGCTGCCAACGCCTTCACCCGCTCGCTGGGTGTGCCCCCCGCCTCGGAGACCGAGGAGACGCTCGGCGAGCGCGAGCTGTTGCGTGTGCTGACCCGCTCGGGCGAGCAGGGTGCGATCGACATCGCCGAGCTCGACATGATCGAGCGGGTGTTCGACCTGGACGACATCGTCGTCCGGGAGGTGATGGTCCCACGACCGGACGTCGACAGCGTCGCCGCCGACAGCTCGTTGACCGACCTGCAGACGACCATCTTCGAGAGCGGCCACACCCGCTATCCCGTCCTCGAGGCCGATGACGGCGACCAGGTGGCCGGCTTCGTCGATGTCAAAGACGTCCTCCGGGCTGAGGTCGAGCCCGGCGAGACAGAGCAGGTGGGTGAGATCGCTCGCGATATCGCCATCGCCCCCGAGACAATGGCGATCAGCGAGCTCCTGGGGCAGTTCCGCCGGGACCAACAGCAGATGGCCGCCGTCATCGACGAGTGGGGTGTGTTCGAAGGGATCGCCACCGTCGAGGACATCGTCGAGGCGCTGGTCGGCGATCTGCGCGACGAGTTCGACAGCGAGAGCCGCGAGCCATCCATCCGGCCCCGCGAGGTCGGTTTCGACGTCGACGGTGGGGTGCCGCTGGTGCGGCTCAACGAGCGGCTCGAGGACCAGCTCGAGAGTGAGGAGGTCGAGACCATCGGCGGGCTGGTGCTCGAGCAGCTCAACCGCGCGCCGGAGCGTGGCGACCGTGTCAGTGTCCAAGGTCACGAGATGGAGGTGACCGGAATCGACGGCACCCGTGTCTCGACGGTCCGCCTCCTGCCACCGGAACCAGTCGACCCCGAAGCCGATTGAGCGAGACATGGGCGAGCGGCCGGCCTGTGAGGCGTGCTCTGTCTCCGGGTCTCGAAGACTGCCCTTGGTGTAGCCAGCCGGCGTCCGTCCCCCGTGACGCCACCCGTTTACGAGCCTTCCGCGAGTCCAAGGCGGCGCAGCTCAGCGACCGATCGTGCCGTGTCGTGTCACCGGGGCGTCGGGGTCGATACTGAACGCGACGAGCGCGGTCGGCTCCCGGGCTCGAATCGTCTCTGTTCTGTCGTCGGCCACGAGCGCGCTCTCGGTCGCGGCCAGCGAGCTCTCCGCCAGCTCGACCGCACCCTCGAAGACGTAGAGGTACGTGTGCCGCCCCGGTCGGGCCGGCAACGACAGCTCGGCGCCCTCCTCGAGCTGGGCATCGTAGAGGTCGACCTCGTTCCGCACCGTCAGCGGAGCCCCGGCCTCTCGCGGACCGAACAGATGGCGCCACTCGCCGATGACCGCCGCCGGGATCGGCTCGTGCTGGATCGTCGGTTCGAGCCCTCGCTCCGGTGGTCGGACGAAGATCTGGAGCATCCGCAGTGGCGGGTCCGAGGGGAGTGTCTCCTCGGCGTGCCAGACCCCCTCACCCGCCCCCATCACCAGGAGGCTCTCGGCGTCAACGACCATCTCGTTGCCCTGGCGGTCCTCGTGGCGCATCACACCGCCGGGCACCCAGGAGATGATCTCCTCGTCGCGGTGCTGGTGCATCCCGATCAGTGTGCCTGGGTCGAGAAACGACTCGACGACCGTCGCCAGCGGCCCGTAGCCGTGGTCCTCGTGGTCGGGCACCGCCCGCCCGGGGAAGTTGAAGTGGATGCGAAACTTCCCCTGATCCTGTGAGACGTCCGTGCGCGGCGCCGTGTGGACGGCGGCCGCCGGTGCCGTCGGTGAGGACTCCATATGTAATACAGTATGCCAGCGAGCATAGCGGTTCGGTCGGTCGGCCCGCAATATCCTTGTCAGTAGCCCGCCATGTTCGGGGCAGATGGCCATCCTGGACGAGCTCTCTGGATTCGAGTTCGAGCAGGTGATGGTCGAGGTGTTCCGTGGGCTGGGCTACGAGCGGGTGCGCCAGGCCGCCCGGACCGCCGACGAGGGTCGTGACGTCCTGATGGAGGAGGTCCACGAGGGGACCCGGCGGGCGATAGTCGTCGAGTGCAAACACACGGCAACGGTGGGTCGGCCGGTCGTCCAGAAGCTCCACTCGGCGGTCGCGACCTACCCGTACGAGGGGCCCACCCGTGGGATGGTCGCGACGACGGGGCGGTTCACCGGGCCCGCCGAGGAGTACGCCAGCCGGCTTCGGGAGACGGCCGATCGCAACCCGGTCGAGCTGCTCGACGGGGAGGATCTCAGAGCGCTCGCCGACCGGGTCGGGCTCGACCTGTACAACGGTCGGGTCGAGATTCTCTGTGAGGAGCTGTTGCATCCGGCCACCCCCACCGGCGCTATCGAGGCACCGCTCGAGGCGGCCTTCGCCGCCGTCGAGCACATGGCGTTGGCCGACCGCCCGGCTCCCGAGCAGACGCTCACGCTGCTGCCCGTGGTTGCCGTCGCCACCACCACGGACGCGGTGTTCGAGACCAGCGTGGGGGTCATCCATCGCATCCACGATCGCAGCCAGCTGTTGATAACCGCCGATCGTGGTGGGCCGGGGCTCGCCAAGCGCCCGGTGGCGAAACTGGTCGCCGATAACCTCGATGCCACCGTCACGGTCGGTGAGTCATCGCTCGAAGCCCGCATCCCGAGGGTCGAGCGTAAGCGGTTCGGCCAGCCCCGGTCGGCGTATGCCGAGTGGGTCGTCGACCAGCTCCGCGCACACCACCGTACCACGGTGCGATACACGGGCGACAACAACGTCACCTACGAGAAGACCTGCGAGCCCACCCCGTCAGATATCGCGGTCGAGCGGCTCGAGCCGCGATACCTGCCGGTCATCAGCCAGACAGTCGCGTTGGGCGAGTACAGCTACGAGTTCGCACACGTCGCCGCAGGCGATGATATCGCCATCCTCGATGATGGCATCCGGCGTTGCGTCCACTGTGCGACGGCGGGGGAGGCTGGTAGCTACAGCTTCTGCCCGAACTGCGGGGCGATCGCCTGTGGGACACACAGCAAGACCGAGGCGCTGGCCGGCGAGCCGATCTGCACGGGCTGTGCGGTCACCACGTGGGCGCTGCTTCAGCGCCGCTACTTCTACGACCAGGCCGACCGCGAGCGGTTCCAGGCCGAGCTCGCCGCAATGGGGCCGTGGGCGAAGGCGACGGAGAATCTCCGCATCGCCACCGTGAGCCTGGTGGGTCTGGTGGTGGGCGTCGCGGTACTCCTGATCGCGGCGGGGCTGCTCTAGACTGGCCACCGCGCTCGGGCTGCCGTGCGTCTCGAGGCCCACTCTCTATTAGCTGGCGCGGCCAACGGGGGGGTATGACAGCGCAAACGACGGCCGAGCGGTACGACCTGGTGATCGATGGCGCACGGAGGCCCGCGAGTGAGGGTGGCCGTTTCGAGACGGTCGACCCAGCGACGGGGACAGCCTTCGCCGAGGTCGCCAGAGGTACCGCCGCCGACATCGACCTCGCGGTGGCAGCCGCGCGCCGTGCGCTGCCAGACTGGCGGGGCATGGCACCACAGGAGCGAGGCCGGCTGCTGGGGGCGCTGGCGGACCGACTCCGGCAGGAGCAGGACCGGCTGGCGGCGCTGGAGACCCGAGACAACGGCAAGCCGATCTCTCACGCCCGGCGGGACGTCGAGACCTGCGCCCGATACTTCGAGTACTACGCCGGCATCGCTGACAAGGTCCACGGCGAGAGCATCCCGCTGACGGACTCCTACGTCGATTACACCGTCCGTGAGCCACTGGGGGTCACCGCCCAGATCATCCCCTGGAACCTACCGACGAACATCTTCGGCCGGAGTGTCGCCCCTGCGCTGGCGACGGGCAACGTGGCCGTCGTGAAACCCGCCGAGCAGACGCCGGTCACGGCCGTCGAGATCGCCGCGCTGGCAAGCGAGGTGGGGCTCCCCAACGGCGTGCTCAACGTTGTCCCTGGCTTCGGCACCGAGGCTGGCGCTCGGCTGGCAGCCCATCCCGACGTCGACGGGGTCAGCTTCACGGGGTCGGTGCCGACGGGGATCGAGGTGGCTCAAGGCGCCGTCGAGAACGTCACCAACGTCCACCTCGAGCTGGGGGGCAAGAGCCCGAACGTGGTCTTCCCCGATGCCGAGATGGACAGCGCCGTTGCCTCGACGGTCACCGCCATCTTCGCCAACGCCGGGCAGGTCTGCTCGGCGGGCTCGCGTCTCCTGTTACACGAGGAGATCAGCGATGCCTTCCTCGAGCGACTCGTCACGGCCGTCGAGGCGCTATCGGTCGGCCCCGGCGTCGAGGACCACGACATGGGGCCGTTGGTCTCGGCCACGCAGTTCGAGACCGTCACCGAGTATCTGGCCGTGGGCCGTGAGGAAGCTGGCGAGCCACTCGTCGGCGGCGACAGCCTCGAGCGGGAGGGCTACTTCGTCGAGCCGACGATCTTCACGGGTGTCGACAGCTCGATGCGGATCGCCCAGGAGGAGATCTTCGGGCCCGTGTTGGCGGTCATGGAGTTCGCCGACGAGGCCGAGGCGCTCGCGCTGGCCAACGACACGGCGTTCGGCCTGGTCGCAGGTGTCCACACCACCGACATGGGCCGTGCCCACCGGTTCGCCCGCGACGCCGAGGCCGGCCAGGTGTACATCAACGAGTGGTTTGCCGGCGGCGTCGAGACACCGTTCGGTGGCGTCAAGCAGAGTGGGTTCGGCCGCGAGAAGGGGCTCGCCGCCGTCGATGCCTACACGCAGACGAAGAACGTCTGTGCGAACATCGATCCCGGGAACTGACCGCTTGAGATACACGACTCGGGCCGTCCCGAGCCGACCAGCTTGGGCTAGGCCTTGAGTTCGAGCTTTAAAACCATCGAGGAGTGCGGCAGCCTCAGCAGGATATGCTTCGTTGGCACGGCGACGGCGAGTCTGAGTGATTGCCAGGGAGCATGGTCTCCAAAGAGCGGCTTGAATTCAACTAGCGAGCGGTCTTCGAAAGACATGGGACGCCCAATAGTCGCACCGTCTGCGGGAATAGCGCGTCGACGGCACTTGGGCCGGAAGGCTAGATAGGCGTGATCGCCAGGCGAACGCGGGCCAGGAGACCTCCGGCAAGGGCAGCCCTCTACCGACTCCTGCCTTATGGTCATCTAACGACCCGGGGGACGACTCTCGAGAGCCAGCGGTTCGCCTGCTTCACCCGACTATCGGCTCGTCGTGCTGGCACTAGCCTAAGAGTCCCGACCACCAGCCGCTCCGATACCCCCTGATATGAGGCCGCCGTCACCCGGTTACCGGGGGCTCGGCGCGAGCTTTTCACCCACCCACCCATCTTACAACTTGGAACAACAATGAGCGACCTCACATTAGATTCCGAAGATACGGCCGTCTTGATTACCGACCCACAGATCGACTTTCTGAAGCCGGAAAGTGTCGTCTGGGACAAGGTTGGCGAGACCGTCGAGCAGAACGCCGTCGTCGGCAAGCTAGACCGCATCCGCGGTGCCGCCCGCGAGGCCGATATCCCGGTGTTTTACTCCCCCCACGCCTACGAAGAAGACGAGTACGAGAGCTGGGAGCACCTCAACACGATCGATCAGATCATGTTCGACACCCGGATGTTCGACGTCGCCGGCGACGGTGCCGACTTCGTCCCCGAACTCGAGCCCGACGACAACACGTTCGTGCTTTCGCCGCACAAGCAACTATCAGGCTTCTGGAGCAACGACGTCCAGATACAGCTCCGGCAGCGCGGCGTCGACACGCTGGTGCTCGCGGGGATGAGCGCGAACCTCTGTGTCGAGTCGCACCTCCGCGACGCCGTCGAGAACGGCTTCGAGGTCCTGACAGTCACCGACGCCACCGCGGCGGCCGGCGAGGAGGCCCTCGAAGCTGCGCTCACCAACTACGGCTTCATCGCCCACGAGACCGCAACGACCGACGAGGTCGTCCCGCGGCTCCGCGGCGCCGCCCCGGAGGCGGAGTCCGCGGAGTAACGCCGTCGCCTCGGGTCCACGCGGCTCCTGGCCTCTCGATCCTCCGGTGCGTTCCTTTTTTGTCACGCGATGGCCGGCGGTTTGAATCGCGCGATCCGGACGGAACGGTTCGAATACGAACGGAACGGGAAGAGCGAGAAGCGTACAGAGCCCGGAGGCCAGCGGCCCCTTCCATCCCCGATGGACGCTGCGCGTCCATCGATGTCCCGCTCGTTCCATCGCCGGCGCTCCGCGCCGGCTTCCAGC
>ERZ1034535.38-NODE-38-length-15168-cov-7.765500_pt1 | contig 15168 bp, 14 predicted proteins | sample MGYA00520598_ERZ1034535 | MGnify/ENA primary metagenome ERZ1034535 (study PRJEB33760, sample SAMEA4777708) | hypersaline lake metagenome | biome: hypersaline environment; feature: brines | place: Spain | collected 2014-08 | depth 0 m ...
GGTGGCGGCCGCGGCGCTGCGGTGGGGGAGAGTGAGGGAGAGAGACGTCGTCGCCACAAGCCGCGGCGGCGGACACCGAGCAGGCGGCAGACACGCGCCCTGCGACGCCGCGGGGCTGGCCGACCGAGTCGCCGACGGCGACGGCCAAGCCGACAGAGACGGACACGGCGACCGCCGAATCCAGCGAGACGCCGTCGCCCGTTCCCGCAAGCGTGACCGTCGAGATGCGCGGCTCTGAGAACGTCCCGCTGAGAGCCGAGATCGGTGTCGGCGGGATCGTCGAGTGGGTGAACCAGGACGGGTACGGCCACACGGTCACCAGCGACCAGTTCGACGACACGGCTGCCGAGTGGTCGTTCGAGGCCGACGTCGCGGCCGGTGAGACGGTTCGGCGGCGGTTTGAGGAACCCGGTGTTTTCGAGTACTACTGCACTGTACACGGCCAGCGCTCGATGTGCGGGGCGGTCCTGGTAGGTGATACCACGTTGGCTGCCGACCTCCCCTGTGAGAGCAGTGGAGGCTTGTACTGAGAAGGAGCATGTGAGGGCCGCCCGCTATCCTGTCACCGCCGAGCTGCAGCGGAGGTGTCACAGCAATTTCAGGCCCGGCCGTGTTTTCAGATTACGCCACTAGCGCTGTCCATCGTGGCCGCCCGTGGCTGTGGGGGCAAGAGTATGTCGAGCCGCTGACCTCGGCGGAGGCCGCCGAGTGCCGATCGATCTCGGCTGCTCGGCAGAAGTCCTAACAGACGGAGGGCCGAATCCAAACCGAACGATGTCCGAGGACGCCTTTCGAGGCATTCTCTACGTGATGGATAGTCTGCGATACGACGCGCTGGGCTGTCACGGCGGCAGCGCCGAGACCCCGACGATGGATCGGCTGGCCGAGGAAGGAGTCGACTTCGAGCGGGCCTACGCACAGGCGATCTGGACCTACCCCTCGGCGGGCTCGATCTTCACCGGGCTCTATCCGGAGAGCCACGGCAGCCAGCAGTTCGACCAGGGGCTCGACCCCTCCCAGCCCCACGTGGCCGACCTCTTCGCCGGGACCGACGTCGAGACGGCCTGTTTCTCGACGACGCTGGGTGTCTCGCCAGCCCGAGGGTTCGATCAGTCGTTCGACGAGTTCTACCACCTGGGCGATGGGGACAACGGGCTCCGACCGGACATCATGGCCGAGCTGAGCGACACGCTGCTCCCCTGGGTCGAACGCCAGGAAGGGGGATTCTTCGCGGTCGTCTGGGCGATGGGCACCCACCACCCGTATCTCACCCCGACCGACGAGGCCGTCGAGAGCCCGAGCAGCCCACACCACAACCGTGAGTCGGTCCCCGGCAGCCAGGAGTGGATGCGCACGCTCCCGGCCGACCGCGTCGGGGAGGTGCGTGCCCGCTACGATCGTGTCGTGGCGGCCACCGACCGGCATCTCGGGGAGCTTATCGAGACGCTCGAAGCCCAGGGCGACTACGAGGCGACCGAGCTGATTCTGACGGCCGACCACGGCGAACTGTTCGACGAGCACGCCCGAGCCGAACACGGCGGCGGGCTACCCACAGCCGCGGCACGGCAGTTGCTGCCAGAGCGGCTCCAACGCTACTACGGGCTGTTCGAGCGTTCGGCGTTCGTCGGCCACCAGGCGATCTACCCCTACGAGGAGCTCATCAGAGTGCCGTTGGTGGTGAAACCGCGTGGTGACCGCTCGATTCCGACCGAGGCCCCGAACGGGCTCGTCGAGCTGGTAGACCTGCTGCCGACGTTCGCCGACTCCGCCGACAGGCCCCTCCCAGCGGGCGTCCAAGGGACCTCGCTCTATCGCCAGCTCGACAGCGCCGACCCCGGCAAGGAGCGTGTGTTCTCCACCAGCCAGATTCACGGTGGCTCCCTGCGGTACCGGTCGGTGACGACAACCGATGCCAAGCTCTGTCGCAAGGAGCTCGACGGGCTGGCGCCGGGCGATCTGAGAGACCCCGGCGGCCGCCAGTCACTCGCGGGCACTCTGCTAGGCACCGACGAGCTACGCGTGGACCTGCCGAGCGAGCGGCCACAGACGGCCGAGCAGGAGACGGGACTCTCGGCCGCGCTCGAGCGACACGTGCGACGCTGTCGCGAGGCGTCGCCGGGGACGGCTCCCGCCCGGGCCGGCCAGACGGTCGACGTCGATGCCGAAACCGAGGCCCACCTGGCGGATCTCGGCTATCGGTGAGTACCACCGGTACCCTCCAGAAGCGATTCCAAAGAGAAAAGTAGTGCTTCTCTGTGTGGATATATATCATGTTAGGTCGGCAGAATTTAATCAGTGCGAGACAGCCCCCCGTGGCGTGGAGGCTGGAATGACCGATATCCACCGGGAGGATACAGCGGCCGCGACCGAGGGCCTCAGTATGGGCGATCTGGAGACGGTCGTCCAAGCGGCCGACGGGGAGGTCAGACTCACGTTGCACCGTTCGCCCGGGGGCGACCGGCCGTTCGCATCGCTAACCTGCACACCCGAGGATGCCTTGTCGTTGAGCGAGGAGCTGGCGGCGGCAGCGGTGACCGCACGGGCGACAGCCGGTTACGGCGAGCGCTGACCGGGCCATCTACCCAGTCTTGCTACGAGCACCGCCCGGCAGCCTGCGAACGCTGTCATAATGAGCCTCCTCCAGACGGGAGCGGCCGGGATGCCACCGCTTGCCCTGCTCGCTCGGCTCGCTGCCGGCGTGGCGTTGGTGCTGACGAACGCCTTTTTCGTCGCCATCGAGTTCGCGCTCACCCGGGCCCGGCAGTTCAGCGAGGCCGCCTTCCTCGGCGACCAGCCGGCCGGGCTGGAGCTCGCTTGGGAGATGACCGACGACCTCGAGCTGTATCTGACGACCTGCCAGGTCGGCATCACCGCCACCAGTATCGCGCTGGGTATCGTCGCCGAGCCGGCCGTCGCGGCGCTGTTCGAGCCCGCCACGCGAGGGGTGGAGCTCGCAGGTGTCGGGGTCGGCGGGCTGTTGGCGTTCGTACTGTTGAACCTGGTCCATCTCACCCACGGCGAGCAGACCCCCACGTATCTCGGCGTCGAGCGCTCGCGGCAGGTCTGTCGGTACGGGGCCCGACCGCTCTACTACATCCACCTGTTGTTGCTCCCCGTGATCCGGCTAGGGGACACCGTCGCCAAGTGGACGCTGGGGCTGGCGGGCATCGAGATGACCGGCGCCTGGCTCGAAGCCGACGAGCAGCGCCCGGAGTCACGCGCCGAGCTCCGAGCACGCCTCGCCGCGCTGCTCGATGCCGGCGAGCTACCCGCCGAGCGTCGCGAGGAGATCCTCGCCACGCTGGACATCGGTGCGACACCCATCCGCGAGCTCATGCTGCCGGCGGCGGATATCGTCGCGCTCTCGACGGCAGCCTCGGCGGCGGAGAACCGACGGCGCATGGCTGCAGCGCCACACACGCGATATCCGATCGTCGGCGAGGAGCTCTCGACGTTCGAAGGCATCCTGTACGTGCCCGAGCTGATGCGCCGGGAGGGCGAGCTCGGGGACGAGGGGCTAGACCTGAAAGCGGTCTCGGCGCCACCGTTCGAGCTCGAGCCGTCGATCGACGTCAGCACGGCCATCGATCGCTTCCAGGCGGCAAAACAGGAGCTGGCGATGGTCCTCGAGGACGGAAACGTCGTCGGCATGGTGACGATCACGGACCTGCTCGAGTCGGTGATCGGCGATCTCGAGGACCCGATCGACGCCGAGTGAGCGGGCGATACCTGCGGCAATCGATGGGTGTCACCTGCGGGTTATCCGCCGGCATAACTTCAACGTTAAAATGCCGTTCGTGACAGTCTAAGAGCCTCTATCTCGTGTTTGGCCCACATCGCTGCCCAGCATTTTTCAGTCCCAAGCCCCCAATACTGTCATATGCGATTCAAGTTGCTCATCATCGGCGCTGCGATCGCGGTGGTCGCGACGACCGTCGGGATCAGCGGGTTCACGACCGCGACCGTCGAGCGGCAGGCGGAGATCAACGTCACCGACGACAGTGGGGGGCTCGTCGCCCTGGAGCCGGGCAACGAGAGTCAGATCATCTCGGAGGGTGGCGAGCTCGCGATCAACATGTCGGAGACGAGCGCCGACGGGCTGAATCAGGATGCGACGTTCACGTTCGGCGACCCGAACACCCCCAACCAGAGTAAGGACACCCACGCGTTCGAGATCAGGAATCAGGACGACGAGAGCCACGATATCGGGCTCGAGTACAGTATCGGGGCCGACCCCTCGAACGCGGAGAACGTCGAGTTCGTCGTCTACGACGCCGCGAACGTGAAAAAGTTCAGCGTGACCGAAGGCGGATCGGGAGCGATCAGCCTGGGCAGCTCCGAGTCGGCATACGTCATCATGAACGTTGATACGACCGGTGTCGACGAGTCAGAAACCCTCGACGGCACGCTGAACGTCACTGCCTGAACCGGCACCGATGGCCATCTCCCGTCTTTCACTCGCCGCGATTGGGCTATTGGGGGTCGTGCTGGTTCTCTCGAGCGTCACGCTCCTTCCGGTCGGGCTCTCGACGGTGGTCTCGGACAGCATGGCCCCGACGCTGGAGGAGGGTGATGCGTTCGTGCGAGTGCCGGCCGGCAGCGTCGAAGCCGGTGAGATGGTCGTCTTCGAGACCCGTGACAAGCAACAACGGTTCGCGGTCCACCGCGTGGTCGAACAGACTGCGGAAGGCTACGTGACGAAAGGGGACAACAATCCCGTGAGCGATCAGGCCGCCAACGAGCCACCCGTGAGGGAAACCGATATTCACGGGCAGGTGCTGACCGTCGGCGGGACACCGGCCGTGATCCCGGGGGTTGGTGGTATCGCTGGGTTCGTTCGGAGCTATCGTGGGCTCTTGCTCGTCGGGCTGGGGGGGTTGTTGCTACTCGAAGGGGTAACGCCGGCGCCAGAGCGACCCAGCCGCCCGCCCACCGCCGGCGAGGCGATCGACGGGCTCGCGATTGTGGCCGTCGTCGCCGTGGTGACGGTGATGGTGTTCAGCGGGGTCTACACCCAGGTTGGCTTTCTGGCCGTGACCGGCAGCTCAACCGGCCCAGGCGAGGTGTCGACGCTCGAACCGACGCGGAACCCCGTGACCGTCGACGGCGCCGTGCGCCAACCCTGGACGCACTATGCGGTCAATTGGGATGGCGGCGATGTGGTCGATCGTCGCTGGACCGAGGGCAACCTCGAGGTCAGCGTCGCGATGCCGGCCGCCGAGACCACCGGCCCATATGCGACGTACGCGAGTGCACATCGATACCCGGCGACGCTCCCGACGGGCGCGATCGACCGGCTGTACGCGATCCATCCGACCGCCGCAGCGCTCGGGACGACGCTACCGGTGATCGGCCCGCTCTACCTGTTCGGGCGGCTGGTGATCGACCGCCGGGCGAGACTCCGTGAGAGCACGAGCGGCTGGGCACGCCGCTGGAAGAGGTTCCGCACATGAACGATTGGACAGCGGGATGGCAGTCACCCCCCGGCCAGAGTGGGGGGCCCTGAGATGGCGTCGCCGACAGCGCTACGGCTTCGACGACTGCTCGCCCGCCGTGGCCCGCTGGTGGCGCTGGTGATAGCACTGGTGGGGGCGACGGCACTGGGGGGTGGCTACTACGTCTACGCGACACCACCGACGACAGAGGTCACCGATGCGACCGATCAGGAGACGATTCGCACCGAGCTGGTCACCGGCGGGGTCACGACCGGCGAGACAGCGCTGTTCGCCTCTGGCGAGACACTGACTAACGAGCCCGTCTATCTGGACGAGTCGGTCGACCAGCTGCAGCTCAGCCTCGAGACGACCGCTCCGGAGGGCACGACCATGCAGGTCGACCAGCGGCTGGTGCTCGAGCTGCGGGCGACGACCGGCGAGGAGACGATCTGGGCCGACGAGCGGCGACTCGCTCAGAGCTCCACCGAGACCGACCAACTGGCCGTGACCGAGACGACACTGGAGGTGACGACGCTGCGGGACCGACTAGCCGGTGTCGGAGGTGATCTCGGCGATGCCGGCTCGCTCGATGCCCAGCTTCGGCTCGACGTGCGCTACGACACCGGGACCTACCAGGGGTCGATCACCGAGCGAGCACCGGTCGAGCTTGGCAGTGGGTTCTATTCCGTCGGGCCCGCCTCGGCAGAACAGACTCGCGAGCACACCGTCACGCGGACGGCGACGGTACCGCGTAGCCAGCTGACCTACCTGCTCCCGATGGGCTTCGGTGTGGTGAGCCTGCTGGGTGCGCTTGGGGCCGCCGGCTGGTGGTATCGGCGTGCCGAGACCGTCGATATAGAGCAGGTGACCCGTCGGCTCCAGCGCGCCAGACACGCCGAGTGGATCTCGACGGGCGTCATCGAGGAGCTGGATGCCGACCAGCGGGTCCGTATCGAGAGCCTCGAGGGGCTCGTCGACGTCGCGATCGACTCCGACCGGCGTGTCGTCCACGACCCCGTGGAAGGTATGTATGCCGTCCGCGACGGCGAGACGGTCTACTATCACGGTGAACCTCCGGTGTCGGCGCTCACCGACGGTCGTGAACAGGTGGACGGATGAGAGGGAGGGTGTAGATGGCCCGGCGACGGTCGAGGGGTGATGGGCCCCCGAAGGGCAAGGGCTTGCTGCTGGTCGGGCTCGTGGTGTTGCTCGTAATGGGGACGGCACCGCCGGTGCTGTCGTTCGACTCCGCGACGGTCGAGCGCCAGTCCAGTATCAACGTCACCGGCGACGGCGACGCGATCGTCGGGCTCGTGACAACCGACGAGCTCACCGCCGGAACAGAGGGGCCGCTCGTCAACACGACCAACGCCGTCGGGTCGGAGGTCACGGTGACTCTCACGCTACAGAACCGGAGCAAAGGCATCCTGACCAGTGAGACCGCTCAGGGCGAGGAGGTGCAGTTCGCGCTCGGGACCGGGGCGACCGAGAACATCTCGATCGATCTGAACTGCGATGCGAGCGTCAACGAGAGAATCGATTACCGGACGGAGGTCACCGACCCTGGCTTCCGTGGGGATCTGACGCGGTCGGCGACGGTCACCGACAGTGAATGTTCGTCCCGTGAGCTGGTGTTTCTCTCGAGTACCGGGCTCGCCTCGGTAACTGATAGCGATCCCGTCACGAACTACGAGACGCCGCCTGTCGATTATATCGGGCCACAAAAAGTGGACTTTGACGGTGATGGCCGGAAGGAGAACGTGCCATTTTCCGAAGCTGGCAACGTCAGCGTGGCCGACCAGCAAGGGACAGAGCTGCTGGCCACGGGCGCCAGAACCGGGCGGGACAACAATGCGAACCTCTGGGCTGGAAGCTTCAACGGAACTGAGCCAGCCGTCTACTTCACCCAACAGGGCGATATCAAGAGGGTGGACCGATCCGGGGTCGTCACTGAGGTCTATGGCAGCAGTGATACCGACATCGTCGGGGGAGTGGGGGATGTCGATTCGACCCACGATGGCGATGAGCTTGTGTTCACCTCGGGGGGTGCGCTTCGCTACCGGGCCGCGTCAGGAAGCGTCGAAAAGACTTCGGCGTTCAGCCTTGCCGACCGAGATTCGCTCGGGCAACCAGCAAACTTCGACGATGAGGGACTCGCCAAAGTCCCGTTCGTGGATAGCAGCGGTGCGCTGAGGCTTGCAAACCTCACCGCGGAGACGCGGTCCGAAAGCCTCGCCACGGATGTTAAGCCATCGCCCATGGCATCGTTTGATTACGATTCCGATGGATTGCCCGAGGTCGTCTACGTCTCAGGGTCCGGGACTCTCAAGTATGTCAACGGGCTCGAAAACAAGACCGCCAGTGTCGAAGTTGTGACCGACGGGAGCGGCGACGTCGTCGAAGCCTCGGACACCACGTCTGGCGTTGCCTGAGTGGCCGGGGGCTACGAGAACTGATCTGGCCACCTCCACACTCGACTACCAGGGAGGCGTGCGATACATCGCCCAGGCCGCGATCAGTAAGAGCAGTGCCGAGGCGACAAGTGCCGGTGCCTCGGTCGGTATCTGCAGGTCGCTCGCGTCGATATCCGTCGGTGCGGCCGGGATCCCCGACGGCGAATCCGTCGGCCCTTCGGCGGGGCTGACGGGCCCGGTAGCAGGGTTGAACGTTGGTGAGTAGAACCCACCCACCACCGCGATGGTCCCGATCACGACCACGACGGAGCCCAACACGAGCAGCCCCACCGGCAACAGACGAAGGTCCATAGCATGGGTAGTGTCCAGACCGACAAGTAGCCACCTGGCGTCGGCCGCTGTGCTGGCGAATTAAAAAGCCGTGTGAAGCCGGCATGCCCCGCCGTCGGACCAGGGCTTAGGTGTCCGACAGCCATTTTGTGGGTATGACCGGGGTTCGTGCCGAGATTGCCGTCCATGGTCCTGCCAACTGCCCGGTGACACAGCTTTCAGCGGAGTCTGACACGGCCATCTCCGACGTCACCTGGGCGCAGACCGACGGGGTGTTCACCGAGGAGTTCCGCGTCGACAAGGCGGTCGCCGAGGCCAACGCCGCAAGCGTCGCCGATGCCGACCCCATCGTCGAGGTGGGCGACGAGCAGGTCTATCGCTTCGACCGGGGGGCAGACCACGAGTGTGCCTGCTCGGTCGTCGAGTCGCTGGGCAACCCCCTGGCCGACGTCCGGGTGGCCTCTGGCACGTTGGTGCTGACGCTGCACCTGCCGCAGGTCGACGCGCTGCGCGAGGTGGTCGAGCGCCTCGACGACGTCGCCGATCGGGTCGAGGTGCGCTATCTCGTCCACGCGACCGCCGACGGGGAGGCCTCGGCCGACAGGACCGTCGTCGACCGTGGCCGGCTGACCGACCGCCAGCGGGAGGTGCTCGGGACGGCCTACGAGATGGGGTACTTCGAGTACCCCAAGGATGCCAACGCGACGATCGTCGCTGGCGCGCTCGACATCGGCCTCTCGACGTTCGCTGAGCATCTGGCGGCGGCCCAGTCGAAGCTGCTCGACGAGATGCTCGGCCCCGACAGCGCGGCCCCACAGTACGACGGGTGAGCGTCCTAGGCTGGCCGGCCACCACCCGCCACCATGGGACGGACAACCCCACAGCTCCGCCCGGAGGTCGAGCTTCTGCCGGCGATCACCAGCCTGCGAACGCGGGCCATCGAGAGCGGCCGGCAGGTGGTCGTCGTCGGCTTCGAGAACGGCGCAACGATCGAGTATCGAGCGCCGGAGGGCACCGAAGAGACGGTGACCGAGGCCTGGATCCCGCCCGCGGCCGACTCGCCCGCCGTCACGAACGAACGCGATCCCGATGAGGATGCCGACGTCGAGACGCTAGCCTGCCGAACGATCGCCGAGTACCTCTCCTTCGACGATGCCGACCGCGCCCGGTTCGTCTGGGGCGAGACGAACCTGTACGCGTTGCTCGGTCGCTGAGATTGGGGCCAGCGGCCACATGTCAAGCGGCACGGATGCACCTCCCGGTGCCACGTATCGACACGCGTTGGCCGTCAGGGGGTCGGGCGAACAGGACCCTGCGCTGCCGAGGGCGCCACCGTCACCGGTGAGCCCTCGGGGCTCGTCACGGACCGGCCGATCCGTTTCGGCGGCGCGGTGATCATCGCACCGACTCGGACCGGCGTCCGGTCCTGCAGGGACACGTCCGCGCACCACTGGCACTGGACACAGGGGACCTCCGTGGACCCTCCGTCCGGCGGTCCAACCTGTCGAGCCCGCTAGGCCTCTTCTGCGAGCCGTTCGCCCGTCTCCATCCCGACCCGGAGAGCCTCGTGCAGGCGTGCCTCACCGGGCACCCAGTCACCGATCGACCAGAGCCCTGCAGCCTCGGCCGCGGCGACCGGCTCGGGGTCGACGGCCCCGTCTGGCAGGGCGTGGCGCCAGCCCTGCGTGTCCGTCCAGGCCGGCCTCTCGAGGCGCTCGTCACCCAAAATCGAGGCGGCGTGCCCGGCCAGCTCCATCGCGGCGGCATCCGGGTCGCGATCGTAGTTCTCGACGGCCCATTCGTGGTTGGCCTGGACGATCAGCAGGCTCTCGCCCGCCGGGACGTGCCCCTCCTTGCACTCCTCACGGGAGATCCAGCCGACCTCGTGGTCCTTGTCGACGTTGACGAGCCCGTAGTAGGGCTTCTCCAGCTCGAACTCGTAATGCAACACGCCCGTGTAGATCGTCCGATAGGGGACCGAGGCGGCGGCCTCGGCGAGCTCCGTCCGGCGTGGGTCCTCCCAGTCGGCGCCCTCGAGCAGGGCCGCCGTCTGAGGGGCTGGCGGGTTCATGACCAGCGCGTCGAACGGCCCCCAGGTGCGATCGTCCGTGTCGGTCGCCGTCCAGGTCTCGGTCGCGGGCTCGTGAGTGAGCTGGTCGATACGGGTGCGACGCTCGATCTCGGCGTCGCTCGCGGCGAACAGCCGCTTGCCAATCTGCGTGAGCCCCCGGGCGTACGACCACTTGTGTGCATCCGAGTCCCGCCCTTCGCTGACGTTGCCGTGCTCGTCGAACACGTAGATGGGCTCGGCGGCATCGACCAGGCCGTCCTCGCCGACCACCTCGCGGATCAGCTCGTTGATTTGCTCGTCGCGTGACTTGAGATAGTTCGCGCCGTGATCGTAGGTCAGCTCACCATGACGCCGCGTGGCCGCACGGCCGGTCAGCCCGCCGGATTTCTCGAGGACGGTCAGCTCGGCGTCGGTCGTCTCTGCAAGCACGTATGTCAGAGCGGCACTCGCGGCGCCGGCTCCCACGATTCCGATTCGCATGGCATCTGTTTGACCTGGAGGGTGGTGTACCCTCCGGCTGCGGCCACTCGGCCGCTTCACTCGGCCGGGCTGACGGTGACGGGCGTGTGCTTGTACGCGGGGATCTGCGCGTCGGGGTCGAGCCGGCCGTCGATCAGGCGGTTGACCACCGTCTCGGCCCGGTGGAACGTACAGAAGACGGCCCCCTCGCGGATGGCCCTAGTCCGTTCGGCACGCAGCCGGATCGACCCCTGGTCCGAGCTGACTGTGACGGACTGGCCGTCGGCGATATCGCGAGCCTCGGCGTCGGTGGGGTGGATCTGGAGATGCTGGTCGGAGCCCAGCTGGGTCAACAGTGCCGAGCGCCGCGTGAGCGTGCCGCTGTTGAACTGCTCGAGCGTGCGCCCGGTGGTCAACACCAGCTCCTCGGGGTCGAGGGTGGCCATCTCAGGCTGGCGCTCGACGGGGACGAACGGCGCCTGGCGATCCCCGCCGGCGTAGCGATGCGCGTGGAGCACCTGCGTGTCCGTCTCGCCGTCGGAGGGGGCGGGCCAGCGCTGGTAACCGGTGCCGATCTCGTCGTAGCTCATGTGTCGGTATCGGGGTGAAACCGCGGTGAGCTCCTCGAAGGCGTCCCGTGGCGTCTCGAACATACAGCTCTTGCCGACCAGCCGGCGGGCCAGCTCGGTCAGGATGGTGAAGTCTCGACGGGCGCCCCTGGGCGGCGTCGTACTGGCACGCATCCGCATCACCCGGCGGTCGGTGTTGGTGACGGTGCCGGCCTTCTCTGCCCAAGCACTGCCGGGCAGCACCACGTCGGCGTGCTCGGCGGTCTCGGTGAGAAACAGGTCCTGGACCACCAGCAGCTCCAGGCTGTCGAAGGCCTCGCGGACGGTCTGGCTGTCGGGCTCGGTGACCAGCGGGTTCTCGCCGAACACGTAGGCGCCTCGCACCTCGTCACCGAATCGCGCGGTCAGCTCGAGCTGTGTGCGCCCCGGCGTCGCCGGCGGGGCGAACCCCCAGACGGAGCCGACGGCCTCGCGGGCCGCGGCGTCGGTGACGGGCTGGCCGCCGGGAAGCGTCGCCGGCAACGCGCCGACGTCACCGGCCCCTTGGACGTTGTTCTGGCCGCGCAGCGGGTTGATGCCGGTGCCCGGCCGGCCGACGTTGCCGGTCAGCAGCGCCAGATTCACCAACGCTCTCACGTTGTCGGTGCCGTGGTGGTGTTGGCTGAGCCCCATGCCAGTCAGCGCGGCCGCACGGTCGGCACCCCCGTAGGCCATGGCGGCCGCCCGGAGCGCGGCGGGCTCGACGCCGGCTCGGTCGGCGCTTGCCTCGACGTCGATGGCCCCGAGCTGTGCCCGATATCGCTCGAGATCGGTCGTGCGCTCGGCCATGAACCGCTCGTCGGCCTCGCCCGCGCGGTCGATCACCGCCGCCATCGCGTTGAGCAGCGGGATGTCCTGGCCCGGCCGGACCGGCAGGTGGTGGTCGGCAGCCTCGGTCGTCGCGTTCGCTCGGGGGTCGATGTGGACGAGCGTCGCGCCCTCGCGCAACGCCGGCTGGACGTAGTGACGGAAGGCGACAGGGTGCTGGTCGGCGGGGTTCGCGCCGACGATCAACAGCGTCTCGGCTGCCTCGAGATCGTCGAGCGTGTTCGTCATCGCGCCGGTGCCGAACCGCTCCTCGAGGGCTGTCACCGTCGAAGCGTGACAGAGCCGGGCACAGTTGTCGACGTTGTTGGTGCCGGTCGCCCGGGCCAGCTTCTGCAGCAGGTAGTTCTCCTCGTTGGTGCCGCTGGCCGAGGCTAGCCAGGCCATCGCATCCGGGCCCTCTGCCTCGACGATGTCGCCGATGGCCTGCTCGATGCGGTCGAAGGCCTCGCTCCAGCTGGCGGTCACCAGATAGCCCGACTCTCGGACCAACGGGCGGATCAGCCGGTCGACGTCGGTGACCATCTCGCCGGCGGCGGCCCCCTTCGGGCAGAGCTGGCCGGCCTCGTTGATCGGGCCTTCGCGACCCGTCGTCGATCCCTCACCTTCGTAGGCCAGCGAACAGCCCACCCCGCAGTACGGACAGACGCTCTGTCGGGGGTTGACCCCACGATCGGCGGGTGGCGCCCGCTTAGCCATCGTCGCGGTCACCGAATCGGTGCATATCCGGAAGAGGGCGGCAGTCCTGAACCCAGCCCACCCCGAGAACTGCGGGGGTCGACGACGGCCGAGCCCCCGTGGACCGCTCTTGCGGCAGATAGAGACATGGTCTCAGGGCCGCAAGAGTTGCTGACCGGACCGACATTGAGCCGGAGTGCACCCCATCGTCGTCCGTGCCCAACGAGCATCATGTCTGTTTCGTCGAGCTCACCGTCGCCATCCTCGGGCTGGCCGTGGCTGCGGTGGTGGCCGTGGCGCTGCAGGTGCTGGCATAAAGGCTGTCCTGACCGAGCCACCCGCCGGCGCCGCCCTTCGGAAACCCCCCCCCGTTTTGATAAGTATCACTCCGAGAGGAATCGCAGCGAGGCCGGCGCCGGCGTGAGCAGCCCTTCAGTACTAGGGGTGAGCGTGCCCGTCTCGGGGTCGAGGTCGAACACGTCGAGCCCGTCGGACGGTGGGTGACAGACGTACAGTCGCTGGCCGTTGGGGGCGATGGTCAGCGTGCGTGGGCGAGCCCCACCCGAAGAGACGACCGCCCGTCGGACAGGCTGGCGTGGCCGCTCGAGATCGAAGACGGTGATCGAATCGTGCCCCCGCGTCGAGCAGTACAGATAGCCGGCGGGATGGACGGCGACTGCGGCTGCGTTCGTGCCGCCGGGTCCGCTGAGCGCCTCCGACGGCAGCGTCGCGACCGCCCCGCTGATAGACGGTCGCTCGGGCGTCTCGAGATCGAGGATCAACAGGCTACCGTCGAGCTCACAGAGCAGATAGCCAACTGGCACACGTGCATGGACGGCGAGCTGGCGGGGGCCCGCACCCGCCGGGCAGGCCACCGAACGTCCCGCCAACGGCTGCAGGCGGCTGGTCGCGTGGTCGAGCTCGTACACCACGAGGCGGTCGGCCCCGAGATCGGGGACGTACACCAGCTCGTCGGTGACAAACACGACCGCGTGGGGGTGGGCTGCCCGTTGCCTGTCGGGGTTCGGGCCACTCCCCGTGTGCCGATGGGTCCGTGCGGGGCCCGCGAACCCGCCGTCTGCTCGCAGGTCGATCGCAGCGACGGAGCCACCGGTGTAGTGAGCCACCAGCAGCAGCTGGCCACGAGGGCCGACCGCACAGTGACAGGGGCCGTCGTCCCCGGTTGCGACCGCATCGGTCGGGCGGAGTCGGCCGTCCGTCTCCGAGACCTCGTACGCGACGACCGCCCCAGGGGCACGCTCCGAGACGGCGTAGACCACCGCACGAGTGGGGTGGAAGGCCAACGCTGATGGGTTGGGCTGTGGCCGCCAATCGAGCAGTTCGAGCCCGGCAGGTCCGGCCCGAACTGAGCGGACGGCCCCACGGATCCTCTGCCCGGGCGCCGAGCGATACGCCCCGAGGATGGCCACCCGGCCGGCTGGCCGCCGGCTCATCAGGGAGCGAGCGTCCGCCAGGAGTGGGTCGGCGTCCAGTCCAGCAGTCGTTCGGCCTTCGAGCAGTCGATCAGCGCCTCGTGGTCGGTGAGCCGGCGCTCGACGGTCGCGTCGGGATAGTACGTATCGATCACCTCCGCGGTCGGAGACTCGGCGGTGGTGTCGGCCGCGACGGTCCAGAAGGTCTCGTAGCCGTCGAAGCTCGCCTCGATCGACCGCCGGGCGACGCTGGCAGCGTCGGGTTGGGCCAGATAGGCGAACAGCACGTCTCGGCCCGTCGCCGGATGGACGTGTTCGAGCGCCTCGAGCGAGCGGTCGGCCTCGAGGAACTGCGAGCGCATCTGGGCGTCGTCGACGACCCAGGGGTAGCGCAAAGCCGCGATCTGCAGGTCACAGGCCGGTCGGCGGCCGAAGCCAGCCGCGGTCACCTCCATGGCATGTTTCCCGAGCCCATAGGCGTCGTCGGGGGTGAGCGGATGGCTCTCGTCGACGGGCACCGAGACCACCTCGGCCGGCCGCTCCTGGTGTTCGCTCCCCATGGCGTTGATGGAGGAGGCCAGACAGACCGCCTCGAGCCCCAGCCCGTCGGCCGCCTCGAGTACGTGTATGCTCGAAAGCACGTTGCTCTCGTAGACGACGTGGTCAGGGTTGCCCAGCGGGTCCGGGATCGTCCCCATGTGGATCACCGCATCGGCATCGGCCTTCGCGATCGCGCCGTACGTCTGGCCGGCATCGAGCAGGTCCGTGCGTAGATAGCTATCGGAGACGGACTCGCGCTGGCTGCCACGGGAGACGTTGACCGCCGTGTACCCGTGCTCGACGAGCTCGGCGAGAATCGCCGAGCCGATCGTGCCGTTCCCGCCGGTGACCGCGACCGTCTCGAGTGTCATGGCA
>ERZ1034535.48-NODE-48-length-14012-cov-7.776528_pt1 | contig 14012 bp, 20 predicted proteins | sample MGYA00520598_ERZ1034535 | MGnify/ENA primary metagenome ERZ1034535 (study PRJEB33760, sample SAMEA4777708) | hypersaline lake metagenome | biome: hypersaline environment; feature: brines | place: Spain | collected 2014-08 | depth 0 m ...
CCGCCGTGCCCTCGGCGCCGGAGGCGGCCTCGGCCTGCTCGTCCTCGGAGGGCTGGCTCATCGTCTATACGGGTGTCACGGAGCTTCCTTAGCGTGACGATTCCGGGTGGGGGTGCGGACCAGCACGGCGCCCTGGGTCCCGGATGGGTGAGACCATTTCCATAGCGCCACAGACGACCACGAGAACCGAGAGCCGTCTGGCGTCGCCGTCACCGCCGCCGAGGAGTCTGTGATATCGCCATGCTCAAGCGGTCAGCACCATAATTTCGCGACGATGGTGCCGCTCACAGATGCCACGATCGCCGCGCTGGTCGCGACAGCGGTGACACTGGCGTTACCCTGCTTTCTGTACGGCGCCTGGATCATGATCGATGCCGAGGCGGTCACCTGGGGGGTGTTGACCTACCACCTGCGGTTCATATTCACCGGCCTCGCGCTGACAACGATACCCTTGGTCGGCTGGATGATCCCCCGACTGTTCGGCCTGGGGGGCCATCCCGGCCAGTTCGGTGGGTTCGCGGCGGTCCACGCGTTCCTGGGGCTCACCGCCTACGCCTTCCTCGTATTCGGGTTCACGGGGATCGTGCGTATCTTCCGGGCGAAGTGGGAGGCCGACCTGTATCACGACTACGACGAGGACGTCTTGCTTGAGGAGATCGGTAGCGAACGCATGGACCACTGGCGGTCACGGCTACGAGTGGGGGTGTTCGGCTACACGTTTTTCTGGATCATCGCCTGGCTGTCCGGGCTCTCGCGGGTCGTCATCCTCTACGCCTAGACCGGCGTCGCTGTCGAGAGCCAGGGGCGCGGTGACACGCTCACCAGGGCTCGCCCGACGCGAGATCCGTCGCCCCATCGCCCCGTTCGGAGGGGCAGATATCCGCCAGCGAACACTCCTCACAGGACGGCGAGCGTGCCGTACAGGTCGCCCGCCCGTGGCTGATCAGCAGGTGAGTCAGCTCCTTCCAGTCGCTCTCGGGGACGATCGGCAGCAGGTCCTGCTCGATCGCCGGGGGCCGCTCCTCGTCGGTCAGCCCGAGCCGGCGACTGAGCCGTTGGACGTGCGTGTCGACGACGATCCCCTCGACGACCTCGTGGCCGTGTTGTAACACGACGTTCGCCGACTTCCGACCCACTCCCGGGAGCTCGGTAAGCGCGGCCATCGAGTCCGGGACCTCCCCGTCGTGGTTCTCGACGAGCTGCTCACCGATTCCCTTCAGATAGCCACCCTTGTTGTTGTGAAACGTGATGCCGTAGATGTCTTCGGCGAGCTGCTCCTCGCTTGCCGCCGCGTAGTCGGCCGCGTCCTGATACGTCTCGAACAGCTCTTCGGTGATCCCGTTGACCCGGTCGTCGGTGCACTGTGCCGAGAGGACGACCGCGACCAGAAGCTCGAGTCTGGTGGAGAAATCCAGCGATATCTCCGGCTCGGGATACTGTTCGTACAGTCGAGTCAGCAGTTCGTCGACCTGGTCGTCTCGCGGAGTGAGTGCCGTGCCCATACACACCACCTGTCAGCCGGTGTATAATCGGTTGCGGAAGCTGGTATCCCACGCGTATCCGTCCACACGACGTCGCCAACAGGACGTGACACGGGTAGCTGCCCGTGGCTTTGCCTCGTCAGGGTGGTGTTCAAAGGCGAGTGGGCGGGGGGTTAGCGGACGTTGTCCGCTGGTTGGGGGGTTTTGTTTGCCACAGCGACGAGAAAAGCGTCGTCAGTGGCATGTACAACAAACCGGTCGAGAGGAATAAACCCTCCTATCGTATGGCGATTCGTCAGACGCCCACCGTGGCCTCGATCGCAACGTCGGGCCGACGGTCACGCGTCGTAGGCATCGTTGATAGCCGCCTCGAGGTTGTCGAGCTCACCGTCGAGATTGCTGGCGAAGTATGACTCGACACCCGGGAGTCGACCGTCGACGGTGAATCGATTGGTCAGTCTGGTGCCCTCCTCGGTCGTCTCGAGCTCGTGCTCACCGATGACACGCATGGCACGCGAGCTCCCGACGAACTCGACGTACGTCGGCTCCTCGACGGTGGTGTCCTCGGTCTCGACGGGGATCGTGGCACTGAGCAGCGGGATCGGGAGGCTGACCTGCCAGGTCGCGGTCCGGGGGCCCGTGATCTCGAAGTCGGTGACGACGCTGATAGGCTCCGCACGCAGGGCTGGGTCACTGATGAACGCCCAGACGTCGGCCGGTGGCACTGCCAACTCGAACACACGCGTCACCCGTTCGGTCATGCGCACCCAACGGCCGAGAGTGAAAAGAAGCTACTGGGGTGTGATCCGCCAGGTCGTCGACTTCGCTCGCCCCCACTTCTCGATGTCGACGTCTTCGGAGTGTTCTGCAAGCCGGGGGAGTCGCGACCCCACCTGCTTTGCCGTGAGCCCGACGCTCTTGGCGATGTTCTTCGCCCGAAAGTATCGATCGCCCGCAGACACGCTATCCCGAAGGTGGCTCAGGATGCGTTCGTCTTCCTCGCTCAGGCCTCCCATGCACCAGATACGGTCCAGGGTTGTTTAAGGGTTTGCTGCGGAGTCACACACCGCCTGGGCGCCACGTCGCCCTCGGTCATCGAGAGACCGTGACCTCCCCAAAAATCAGTACAGATGCACGGCAGTGACTACCGCTGCCGCCCCGACCATCGCAACGGCGTACGCCCAGCCCGACGAGACGGTATCACCGGCCATGGTGAACAGGTACATCCCGACCGCACCGAGCAGCGAGATGGCCACGAACATCGCGCTGAGCCCGATCGAGAGATCCGTCGAAGAGCTGTCGGTTGCCATGCCAGCTCTCCACGCTACTGGCACCTATATCATACGACCCGCCATCGCCCACGGAGCTGCCGGACAGAGCCGTCTGCAGTCTCGACAACCCACCGAACGCTGCTGTGTCGGCCTCCGTCGGAGCCTCAGCTGATGGTGAGGTACTCGCTGTCCTCGTCGAGCGCGAGATTCGTCGCGATCTCGGCGTTCCGGACGGCATACTGGGCGGTCTCCTGCAGGCTGACCAGCAGCTGACGCACTCTGAGCAGCTCGGCGTTGGCCATCTCGTCGAGCTGGCCCAGGATCTCGGTCTCTCGATCTTCGATCTCCCGAAACATCGCCTTGACCGCGATCGCCTGGTCGTAATCACGGTCGACGGCCGCGGTGACCCCGGCCTCGGTGAGCTCGTTGACCTGGTCGGTGAAGGCCCTGACCTGCCGCATCGTCGCCTCGTCGACGTCGAGCGTGTGGTCGTCGAGCGTTAGGGCGATCTCGGCGATGTCCTCGGCGTTGTCCGCCGTCAGCTCGAGGTTCTTCGCGATCGAGCGATAGCCGATCAGCGGGAAGCCACCGTCGAGCCCCACTGCGCTGGCGAGATTGGGGTTCTGATAGGCGGTGAAGATCAGTCGCAACAGGAGAACGAAGATCTTGTTCGCCTGCCGCTCACGGTTCAGCGCGCGCTGTGCGAGGTCGGGGTTGCCACGATCGATGGCCTTGATCGCCTCGTTGCGCATGGTCGAGCCGGTCGATTCGAGCCGCATCAGCAGGTTGTCCAGCGTGAAGTCCTCGGGATCGACGGAACACCGGATCGCGATGCTCTCGGGGGTCTCCTCGATGACGCCCAGCCCCATCAGCTGTGTCTCGGCGTTGTAGACGGCGTTGATCGCCGAGGAATCCAGTGTCTCTCCTTCGGCCGCGCTGACATCGATCACCCGACGGCCGAGCACGTACTGTGCGAGGATCGCTCGCTCGACGGAGTCGGCATCGAGCTCCCTGGCGTGGATGATGGCCTCGCTCTCTTCCTGCTGGACCGAAGCCGGCGTGACCGTCAGCGTCCCCTTCGAGCCCATCCGGATCGACACCTCGTCGCCTTTCTCGACCTGCTGGGCGGTGGCCCACTCCGCCGGGAGCGTCATCGCCAGCGTCGAGGGCCCGAGCCGTTGGACCTTGCGTGTCTCCATGTGGTGGACACCCACTGGTATGGCCTTAAGGACCCCGGTACTCGGGGGTAGACTGCGGACGATGTAATAGGGGGCGGCGCGGACGGGTCAGACGACTTCGAGCAGTCGGCGTTCGAACGAGCCCACGCGCACCCGCCGCCAGCCACGCAACGAGTCATCGACGTCGCCATCGCCGGTGTCGACCCTGAGCACGCCCGTCGACTCCAGCTTCTGCCGGGAGGCGACCACCTCGACGGTCGCACGCTCGAGCACCTGCGGGCTGATCTGCTGGTTGCCCCGGCCAAACACGAACCCCTGGCCACCGATGGGGGAGACGATGACGACGTTCTTCTCGCCCAGCTCCCCGAGGATCGCCGTCTCACCGGCATCGCGAGCCAGCGTCTTGCCGTCACGCCAGACGTCCACGCCAAGCGGCGTCCCGTCGATTCCGAGCTCGCCTTTGATCGCGGCGAGCGTCGACCCCGGCCCAAGCACGTAGGTGACCTCGGGCTGCTCTCGCATCTCGGCCGCGACGGCCGTGGTCAGCTGCTCGACGGTCCCGCCTCCGACCTGCTTGGCAGATTGCACGGCCTCGGCGACCGGCACTCGCGCGATCCCACGAAGCTCGGTCGTGACCTCGCCGTCGCGATAGGATGCCTCGTCGATATCGTTGATCTCTCGGGGCTCGACCCGCTCGTACCGTGCCGCGATCCGGCCGGCGGCTCGTGGCGTCACCGCGAACACCGACGAGTAGATCTTCACCCCAGCTGGCACGCCCAGGATGGGGGTCTCTGCCCCCGCCTCTGATATCGTGGTGGCGACGTCGACAGCCGTGCCGTCACCACCGGCGAACAGCACGAGATCGACCTCTCGGTCCAGAAACGCCTCGAGAACACGACGCGTGTCCTCGACGGTCGTCGGCGCCTCGATCTCCGCGCCGACGAGCTGTGCGCTCGCCCCGACCGACTCGGCGACGCCGCCACCCATCGGTTCGGCGGCCGTGTAGAGCTCGATGTCCTCGGATTCGGCGCACAGCGCCTCGAGGGCGGTCGCCGCACGACCGGGGGCGCGTGGCTCGGCGCCGCGCTCCCGCGCCTCGGCGACCATCCCATCGGTTCCCTTCAGGCCGACACGGCCACCCATGCCGGCGATCGGGTTGAGCAGAAAGCCGATGGTTCGCATGGTCACGAGATGGTCTCGCTCGCTAAAGCCCCGCGGATGTTGCTCCGGGCGACCCCGGCGCCGACCCAGAGCGGAATGAGTAAACCCACCCTCGATAATCGCAATGTATGCTCGTACTCCAGGAAGGGGTCAACACGGTGGCGATCGACGTAGCCGGCTGGTTCGTCGTCCTGGTGGGTGTGGCTGCGGTGGCCGCCTGGATCGCCACGCTCACTCGGTGATCGAGCCCGCGGCCAGCTCGACCCGCTCGCGCAGCCACCCGGCCGCTCGTTCGACCGTGTCCTGCTCGCCTTCGATCCTGATGCTGACAGTTTCCCCCGGATAGGAGCCCAGCTTGATATCGTACGCCGCCTGGACGGCCTCGAACCGATCGACCAGGGCTGACTCGGCCTCGGTCGTCTCGACCACGACCACGTGCTGGGTCGGCCCGTCGAATCGGTCGGCGACGGCCCCGAACATCGCCTGCATCTCGCTGGGCACCCCCGGAAAAACGTAGACGCCGTCGACGATGCAGCCCGGTGCGACGCCGACGGTGTTGTGCAGCGGCTCGGCGCCGACCGGCATCTCTGCGGTCCCGGCCGCCAGGTCGGCTCGTTCGTACCCACGCTCGCCCGCGAGCCAGGCGACGGCACTCTCGTCGACCGCGAGCTCGCGATCCAACGCTCTCGCGACGGCCGCCATCGTCAGGTCGTCGTGGGTCGGGCCGAGCCCGCCGGTCACCACCACGGCGTCGTACGCCTGCCGATATCGGTCGATCACGCCCGCGATCGCCGCCTCCTCGTCGGGCACCGTCGAGATGCGCCGCACGCTGACACCCCGCTCGAACAGTTGCTCGGCCAGCCACGCGGCGTTCGTGTTGACGGTGTCGCCGGCTAGTAGCTCGTCGCCGACGGTGATCAAGCCAGTCTCCATAGCGACCTCTCTCGGCCGGGACTCTTCAGCGATGCGGGCCCGATCAGAACGGGCCACGGCCGCTGTCGTCGTCGGTCTCGACGTCGAGGCCTACCTCCTGCCGCTTACGCACGGTCTCGCGGATCTGGAGGAAGTAGTAGCCGCCACCGACGAGCACCGCCAGGAGGGTCACCCCGACGAGCCCGCCCAGCAGGTAGACGTCCCGCTCGAGATAGTAGTCCGCCAGGATGGCGCTCTGCCCGGAGACCCCCTCCCAACGCACCTGGAGGTTGCCATCGACGCTGCTCACCGTCGCACCACTCGGAGAGGTATCGGAGAGCAGGGGCAAGCCCATCGCGGCGTCCTCGGGCAGCACGGCGACGTAACTCCCGCTGACAAACTGTGCGGTCCGGACGGACTTGCCGCTCTTGGGAGCGGTGAACGCCAGCTGTGCGGACTCGTTGACCGGGAGCGTGACGACGGTCCGTTCACGGGTCTGGTTGACCTGCAACAGCGAGTCCTCCACGTCGGTCCGCCCGCCATCCCCCTCGCTGACGAGGTTGGCCGTGCCGTTCTCCTGGACGTATCTCAGGACGGTCCCGTTCTCGTATCGCAGCTGGAGACTCGAGAGCTCGAGTGGCTCGTCGCCGCCGAAGGTGCCCTGCCCGAACAGCTCGAACGTGTAGGGGGGCTCGAGACTGCCAGCGCTGCGATTGCCGACGGCGTAGACGGCGGTGTAGTTGTCCTCGTAGATCCGCAAGTGGCCGTCGGCGTCCGTCTTCCACTCGTACTCGACGCCGGGATCGGCGGCGAGCGCACCGGCATCGGCGCCGCCGCCTCCCAGCAGCGTCGTACAGCCGGCCATGGCGACCAGCACGACCAGCGCAACCGCTCCGAGCAGCCGCGAAGCCATCTAGGCCACCACCGCCAGCAGCTCGGCCGGGAGATACTGCCCGATGGAGCTGACGAGCCCTGGCGGGTCGGTCTCCTCGCGGCAGACGATGCTCTGTTCGAGCAGGCCCAGCCGCTCGACGGTGACGATATCCTGGGCGTGGCCGGCGCGGTTGACCGTCGCCCGAACCTCCGCTCGGGTCGCCGAGTTGACGCTCACGCGGCCCTCGCCACGGCGCCACTCGTAGAGCCGGTCGCGCTCGCTCTCGGCGAGCTCGGCGGGCTCGTCGGGTCCACCCTCGACGAACCGCATCGGCAGGTGCTGGACGAGCCCGAACCGCTGGCGCACCTGTGAGGGGGTGCCCTGCCCCAACCCGATCTGGGCGGCCGGGACGAGGATCTCCTCACCGGCGTCCAGGTGGAGCCCCTCGCCGCTCCAGCGCTCGAGCGTGCCGACGTACTCCTCGCCGGCCTCGCGATGAGGCGTGACGACGTCCCACTCCTCGCCCAGCAGGTTCCGAGCGACGGGGGCGTCCTCGCCGTCGATGGTGACCGACGGGAACCCATCCTCTCTGATACCGACCTCGAACTCGACGGGCAGGCTCGCGAGCGTGTTCGCCACCTGTGACCGCAGTGACTGGAGCGTGCGCTCACGCGCGGCTCCCTCGACGTAACACTTCGTCGCGAGCACGACCATCTACGCTGGGGCCTCGGGCTCGACGATGAGTAGCTCCTCTCGAAGGCTCTCGATGCGGGTGTCGATCGCGTCCACGAGCCCGTCGTTGCTCATCGAGACCAGCTGGCCACCACACTCGGGGCAGGCGAACCCGAAGTCCATCGCCTCGCCGAACTCGAAGCGGATCGAGTCCACGTCACAGAGATAGAACTCCTGGTCGGCCTCGTACTGTCGGCGCTGCTCGAGCGCGTCGATCAGTCGGTGCATCTCGTCTTCCAGTCGCTCTGGGATGTTGTCGTATTTGAACGTCCAGAGATAGGTCAGCCAGCCCGAGTCCTCGTCGCGCAGCCGTCGATAGGAGGCCAGGTCGTTCTCGTAGAGGATGAACAGGGCCCGCCGAACGTCGTTCAGGTCCAGGCCGATCTCCTCGGCCAGCTCCTCGTCCGTGACCTCGCCATCCGGAGGGGAGGCCGCGACGGGCATCCCGGTCGGGCCGACGAGCTCGTGGAGGTACTTCTGTATAACAGGGTCCTCGAGAAGGTCCTCGTACGCCATTGTACAACATTCGGCCGGTTGGCCGGGTAAACCTTCCGTTCGGGCACCCCTACGGGCCGTGCTGACGCTCAGGGCCGGCCGATTCGGGCCGCCCCGACCGCCAGCCCGACGGCGAGGACGACCACCAGCACGAGCCCACCTGCCAGGACGCTCTGGGCTGTGCTTGCGGGCCTCGTCGGTGCTGTAGGCTCACGGGCGCTCGCCTCCGCGAACGCCGTTTCCATCGTCCGGATCGGCGTCAGCACACGCGGGCCTGGCTGCTGTGCCAGGTCGGTGTCGACGCGCACGATCGCATCGTCGCTGAAGGCCGTGGTCGCGTTCCAGGGTGTCCCCGTCGGTAGGGGCGAGGCCTCTGGGACGACGACCACCTGTGGGTCCTGCTGGACGACGAGCTCGAGGTTCATCTGCGCATAGCCCTCCACACCGGCTCTCGCGGCCACGTTGGTCCCGCCAGCGGCCTCGATCAGCTCGTGGGTGAACGTCTCCGAGCCGGCGGTGAAGTTGTAGAAGTAGTAGAGCACGTCGGGGTTCTGCCGGGCTGCGGTGCGCTGTTCGATGGCGGCCAGTGACTCGTCGAACGCCGCGTTGACCGAGTCGGCACGGTCACAGACACCCAGCAACGTCCCGTACGTGTCGACGGAGCTTCTGATGCCAGCCAGCGAGTCGGGGAAGTCGTCCTTGTACACCGTCAGCCCGGCCCCGCGCAGCGACTCGACGGTCTCGTTCGAGTGGATATTCGCCATGATGACGAGATCCGGCTCGAGTGCGACCACGCGCTCCTGGTCGACCGAGCCGTCGTCGTTCAGCACGCCGGTCTTCTCCGCGGATCCCTCGAGGTAGGCCGTGTACGGGGCCCGGTCCATCCCTACGACTCGGTCCTCGACCCCGAGCTCCCAGAGCACCTGAGCAGAGGATGCGCCAACCGCGACGACCCGCTGGGGGGTCGACTCGACGGTGACCGTCGCGCCGGTCCCATCCGTGACGGCGACCGGCAGCGCACACTCCTGGGCTGCACCGCCGGTTGCCGAGTGGCTCCCCGTCGACGATGCGCCGGTCGCCAGAACGGGGACGCCCATCGCCATCGGTGCAACGAGAGACAGAACGAGGAGCACCACCAGCGTTCTCCGGATCGTTTGCATAGCCACGACATTCAGCTATTCAATAAGTATTTATCTAATCCAACTCAGCTTGCGTACGATGTACCGCCGGGCCCAGGTGATCGCTTGGAGCGGCGGGCTAAGCACCGTTTTGTTGGTGCTGATGGTCCTTGCAGCGTCGGTCGGAACGGTCGCGATCCACCCGATCGTCGTGGGCAAGGCCATGCTGAATGCCCTGGTGGTGCCGACCCTGTCGGGATGGGTCCACCCGTTCGGATTTGCGATCGCCGAGACGAGCCAGGTGATCGTCAGCGAGCTGCGTCTCCCTCGGATCGCACTGGGAGCGAGTGTCGGCGTCGCGCTGGGGATCGCGGGGACGGTCATGCAGGGGTTCTTCCGGAATCCGATGGCCGACCCCTCGATCATCGGCGTCTCGACCGGCGCTGCGGTGGGTGCCGTCGCAGTGATCGTGTTTCCGTTTGCCGTGCCCTTCTCCCTGCAGTGGGCGGCGTTCGCGGGGGCGCTCGTCGCGGCGGTTGCGGTCTATGCCATCGCAAGTCAGGGCGGTCGGACCCCCGTCGCGACGCTGCTGTTGGCAGGTGTCGCCGTTCAGACGCTGCTGGGTGCGATCGTCTCGTACATGTTGCTCCACGCCGGGGACAGCCTCCAGCGTGCGGTCTACTGGCTGATGGGCCACCTGCACACGGCATCCTGGAGCAAGGTCGGTATCGTCGTTGCCGTGTTGGTGCCGATGGCAGGGGTCGCACTGCTGTACAGCCGTGATCTGAACGTCCTGTTGATGGGCGAGGAAGACGCGCATACGGTCGGTCTCGAGGTCGAGCGGACCAAACGGATCCTGCTCGTATCGGCGAGCCTGCTCACCGCCGTCGCGGTCTCCGTCGCCGGGGTGATCGGCTTCGTCGGGCTGGTGGTGCCACACGTGATGCGGCTCATCGTCGGTCCCGACCACCGCATCCTGGTGCCGACGGCCGCGCTGGCAGGCGGGACGTTTCTGGTGGCTGCGGATACCGCAGCCCGGCTCGGGCCCGCCGAGCTGCCGGTCGGTATCGTGACGGCGCTGCTCGGAGCACCGTTCTTCCTGTATCTGTTGCGCGACCGGGAGGTCCACCGACTATGACTACCGAAGCGCCGGCGTTGGTGTTCGACGACGTCTCCGTCCGATTAGACGACACGAACGTACTCGATTCGGTCACGCTCGAGGTCGGGCCCGGGTCGGTGCTGGCACTCGTCGGTCCCAACGGGGCGGGTAAGACGACGCTCATCCGGACGGCGAATGGGCTCGTAGAGCCCGAGACGGGCACGGTCAGGCTGGATGACGAGCCGGTGGCCAGGACGAGCGCAGCCGCGCTCGCCCGGCGGGTGGCGACGGTGCCTCAGGAGACGACGCTCGGCTTCGACTTCGACGTCCGCAGCATCGTCGCCATGGGCCGCACGGCCCATCGGACACGAGTCGACGGGTGGCACGAGGGCGACGACCGGGCGGTCACGGCCGCACTCGAGCGCACCGAAACGGCCGAGTTCGCCGACCGGCCCGTGGGAAGTCTCTCGGGTGGCGAACGACAGCGCGTCCTCATGGCACGCGCGCTCGCCCAGGAGGCCCCAGTGCTGTTGTTGGACGAGCCGACGGCGAGTCTGGACATCAACCACCAGGTCGCGACGCTGTCGATGGTGCGCTCACTGGCTGCCGAGGGCAGGACCGCTGTGGCAGCGATTCACGATCTGAACCTCGCTGCGCGATTCTGTGACGAGATCGCGCTCGTCGCCGACGGCAGCCTGGTCGCCGTCGGCCCCCCGGTGGACGTGCTGACGGGCGCCAATCTGACGGCGGCGTACGGTGTCGAGACGGTGGTGAGCGAGCACCCCGTCACGGGGGCGATCATCGTGACTGCCCTGGCCGATGGAGACTCGCGTGGCCCCGTCTCGGACCGGCGAGGCCAGACCGGGCCTCCCGAGACCGCATCTACCGACCGATGAGACCGGCCCAGCCCGGCCACAGACGCTGGCATCCTCAATCGCGACTCGAGGCCCCGCCGTTCGACCGTCGACCGTAGGTTTCCCCTACCCAGGCGCCGATCATCAGCGGCAACATCAACGAAAGCCCCACGACGAGCACGAGCGTCAGCCACCGCGGCCCACCGGGAGGCCAGAGTAGCGGCCTCAGACTCAGAATCGTCGAGCCGAACACGAGCAGCCCCGCCACCAGGCCGACCACTCCCCCGCCAAGGCGAAATCGCGTGCGACGCCGACGCTCTGCCGGAAGTTCCGGATCGGCCCAGCGGTCAGTGTCGTCCATGATGCCAGAGAGAACGAGGCCCACCTTATCAATCCGGGGCGCCCACCCAGCGCAATCGACAGCGCCGGGGTGAAAGGCACTGTGTAGGTGGGCAGGACGCTGCTCCGAGCCACCCCTCCGCGTCTCAGCGTTGCCTGCCTCGCCACGGGCTCGATAGGCCAGGGCTGGCATGAGTGGTCTGTCGGGCGGCTACGGGGCATGGTAACGCGTAGCAATGGTTATGTACGTCCGGGTGATAGAATCCCACATGCAACCAGAATGGATGATCGACGCAGATCGCCGAATCCTCGAACACCTCCACGCGAACCCACCCGAGTACGTCCCCCTCGTCGCGAACCGGTTGGGGCTCCATCTGGCATTCGCCGAGCGACGGGTCGACCGGCTGGCCCAGGCTGGACTGATCATGCCGGTCACCAACGAGTCAATCTTCGCCATCACGAGGCGGGGACGTGACGTGCTGGACCCCGAGGGCTACGACCCGGACGAGCGGTCCCGTTCCAACGGGTCGGTGCCCGCGGACGTCTGAGTACCGGCTGGACCGAGCTGCCGTGGCAGACGACGTAGCGGCGAGAGTGCCGAACGTTCGCGATTGGGCAGTGAATCTTTACCACACTGGGGAGTCTGAGACGCCTATGGAAGACTTCGAGACGATCATCGGCTCGGTCACACCGCGTGAGAAGTCCGGCACCGTCGATATCTATCAGAATACTGTTGGGCTGGCCTGCCCGTCCTGTGACGAGTCGTTCGACGATCTCATCGTCTGCAAGGAGTTGACGCGGCTGAACCTCTCCGAGCGGATGGACATGTGTCCGACGACACACGACGGCAACGCGGTGTTGTTCACCCACAAACCCCGGGATTGAGCTGCGCCGCACGCACGCCCGATGCGGGACGCGCCGCCTGCTAGGAGATCGGGTCCTCTTCCTCGTCGTCTTCGAGCGTCGGCGGCACGTAGACGACGGCGGCCGCGACAAGCAGGACGAAAATTAACACGACGAGCCCCACCAGTGCGGCGACGATATGGTCGGTCATTGGCCACTCTGCCTGGGGGCGGAGCAAGGCCCTGACGGTTCGAATTGACGGCGACCGACCCCGGTACAGAGCTGCCGGCTACCCTGAGAGCCAAGCCATCGCAGCGTGATAGCGTCGTATGGGACTGCGCTCCTTCCTCCCGCGCACGGCTTGGGGTCTCGTCATCGGTCTTGGCCTCGTCGCGATCGTCTCGCTGTTGATTCCCTACGACCTGGTTGCAGACGCCCTCTCGTTCAATCTCTTCTTTGCACTCGTCAGTGCGATTCAGCTGCTCACCGCACTCGCGATCGGCGCCGTCGTCTATCGATTTCGACACACCGATGATGAGGCATCGGAGTCCGAGTGGAAATACGAGTGACCAGGTGACCCGGTCCGGCGCGACGCCGCCGCGAGGCGCTTCGTGCTGGCGAGCCCGCCGCAGAGGACCACCAGGCTTGTTTTAGAACAGACAGAATTGTTAAGAGCGCCAGCGGAGAGATTCGGCTATGCTAAACGACGCACGTGTCGAGCACCCCCGACGACGCACTGGCATGGGCCCGTGGCGAGCGTGAGGGTTCTGATCGTCGCCGGGGCGACCGAGACCGCTCTGATACCCGGCATTAGCGGCGCTGGGGCTGACCCGGCGGCGCTCCGGGCGGTGCCATCGGCAGACCTCGAGCTCCTGGCGCGGGGCCATAGCGTCTCGCTCCCCAGGATACCGACGACCTCACGAGGGACGGCGACACCGGCCCTGTTCACCCACGCGATGAGCGAGATGCTCGGCGTCGACGTGCTCTGTGTGGACGCTGGTATGGGGAGGCCTACGCGGGCACCGGTGATCCCGGTCGGCTCCGAGCCCGGGAGGAACATTCGAGCGGAGACGGCACTGCCGAACGCCGGTGCGCTGCACGAGCGGGCGAGAGCCCTGGGTGCGGGGTTGCCAGACGAACACATTCTCGTGGGCGAGACGATCCCGGGCGGGACGACGACCGCCGGGGGCGTGCTGTCGGCGCTGGGCGAACCGGCGGGCGTCTCCTCGTCGCTGGCGGAGAACCCTGTCGAGCTGAAACGCACTGTCGTCGACGCAGGGCTCGCAGCGAGTGGCCTGCAGGCGGGCGAGGCCAGCGGTGCGCCGATGCGGGCGCTGGAAGCCATGGGTGATCCGGTCCTAGCGACGGTCGCCGGGCTGGTCGAAGGGGCGCTCGAGGCGGGCATCACCGTCGAGCTGGCCGGGGGTACCCAGCTCGGGGCCGCGGCTGCGCTGGTGCGTCACGCGGGAGTCCAGGCCCCGATGCGGCTATCGACCACCGCGTACGTCCGGGCGGACGAGTCGGCAGATCTCGATGGGATGGTGGAGGCGTTCGAACTCGAGCTGACCTGCACCGACCCCGAGCTCGAGACGGCAACGCACAGCGCACTCGAAGGGTATGGGTCGGGTGAGGTCAAAGAGGGCGTGGGGATGGGC
>ERZ1034535.54-NODE-54-length-12903-cov-7.623521_pt1 | contig 12903 bp, 10 predicted proteins | sample MGYA00520598_ERZ1034535 | MGnify/ENA primary metagenome ERZ1034535 (study PRJEB33760, sample SAMEA4777708) | hypersaline lake metagenome | biome: hypersaline environment; feature: brines | place: Spain | collected 2014-08 | depth 0 m ...
CGATGACCCACCACCCGAGCTCAGCGCGCGGCTGAGTAGTGCGGTCGAGCCGGTCAGTGAGCATCCGCTGCGGGTGGAGGTGCGGTACGTGAAGACCAACTGAGACGGCAGAGACCGGAGCGGGCGAGGATTGCCCGGACGCGCATCAGCCTGGCAGCCAGAGTACGTTCATTCCAATTTGGTAACAACACTAATGACAATCGAATTGAACTACCTCAGTATGGCAGGAACAGCCTCATTGTCCACACTCCAGGTAGGGAAACGAATCGAGCGAGAGAGGCTGGGAAGAGTCGTTGAAGAGGCGTTCATGCAACCTGGCTCGACCTACACCATCACCAGCTCCGTGCTAGATTACCTCATCGAGGAGCCCGCCTCGGTACTGCAATATGAGATCTGTGATGATGGCATCGAGTACCAGCTGGATTTTCAGCCACCAGAAGAGTTGCCCGAGGATGCCGTAGTTTCAGAGCAGAGCCGTCTCAAAGACACGTTCCTCCGCGCAAGTATCGCGACCCCCCCGAATTTGGAGGCGGTCATGAGCCGGCTTCGTGAGGAGGATGACGTCATCATCGGTGTGGATACGAACGTGCTCTGGGACTGTACGCTGACCTCATTCCTTTTAGAAGAGATATATGCGAAACCGTTCCCGAACTGGATTCTGATCGCTGTTCCGAGATTGGTCATGGCCGAGACGGAGAACGCTGCGAACGCGAAGATTCGCGGCGGTGGGCACCCACGGGTGGGTTGGCCAAGTTACAAAGGGCGAGTGGGCCATCGGGCGCTCCAGGAAGCGATGGATATCCGCAGGGCGGACCCGAACAGACCAGGGCTCGCGATGATGTCGATCGGAGATATCAGCGAAGATGCCAGCGAGTTCGGCAGTGATAACTGGCGTATCGATGCCCTAATTCGAGATCAATTCAAGAAGTTTCTCGAGGATATCAATTTCCACAAAGGCACCTACTTCCTCAGTCAAGACCGGGTCAACGTCATGATGTCAGGGACGGAAGGTACACAAGGGCTCTACCTCCAGAAACCGGAGATGTCAGAGTTCCGCTCCGGCACAATCTCACCATCTCAACTGACCAGGCTCATGACTGAGCTTTGCCTGCAGTTCGGCGAGATCAGCATCGAACGGACGGACGGCGATCGCTCGATGACGTTGGAGATATTCTGGCCGGGAAAACAGGTCGAAGATTGGCGAAACGGCCGAATGAATGTCTGTGCGGTAACCCCCTGAGTCAAGGGGCGGTACGTCCGGGCTGGCTAAGTCGCGCTTCACTGGGCCACCTGGCGGCAGTGTTATGTTGGCTAACTGTTACATTACGGCCGTGCCAGTCAGACGCGCCAAACCACTCGGACAGCTGTATGCCGAGGTAGAGGGGTACGACCGCGTCTTCGTTCCTGGGGCGCCGCTCGCGAGCGCGCTCAACAGACAGATCGACCGCGCCCGGCTGAAGCAGTTCGCCATCACGCCACGGCGCGCCGCCGCCGAGCGTCGCGAAGAGACCGAGGACCGGACGGTGTTTCTCGAGCTGCTCGCTGCGACGGATCTCACCTGGAAGGAAGCATCCCATCTGGGCGAGGAGATCATCCATTGCTGGGAATACACCACCCGCCCGGATGCCATCCTCGAGTACGAGGGGTTCGATACACCCGCGGCTCGGCAGGCGGTGGAGCTGGTCGAATCACTGGATACGACCTCCGGCTATCTCAGCGCCTTCCGGGTCGAGAACGGCGAGGAGGTCGCCGTCGTCGGGGCCTCACAGATGACCCCGCTCGAGCGGTCGATTTTGCCACCCGATGTCGAGCGCGTGGAGAGATTCTCCGAGAAATCGTTCGACCTCCCGGAGTTCAAACTGTTCGATACGAGCACGGACATCGTCGACGCAGTGGTGAACAACATCGAAATCGAGGCTGCAGGCGATGTAGCAGTCGTCCTCGACGCGGGGAGTGAGTATTCTGCCATGCTCGAGGCAGCCCTCGCAGCCAACGAGATACCGTTCCACGGCGGGCCGGGATTCCTCGACGAGGCGAGACACCGAGGCTTCCTCCAGGCACTCAGAGCGGCCTTCCACGGCGAGGAGCTCAGACTCGAGCGACTCGCACCGACTCTCCGCCAGATCGGCGCGGACGTCGGCGTCGAGAGGGAGAATCGTCGGGTTGCAGCGATCGACGATGCGGCAATCGAGCCGTTCCAGAGGTGGGCCGCCCGACTCACAGGTGGGGAGTGGACGTTCGCCGAGGCGCTGGGAGCGTATCGCGAGCTCGCCGACGCAACACCGTTCGAAGCCTTCCAGAGGGAGCTGGAGTTGGTCGGGCTCGCCGACCGAATCGTCGAACCGGCGCTCGTCGACGACCTGTACTTCTACCTGCAGAGCTACGGCGTGCCCGTCGACCGCGAGAACGAGGGGGTGTTGCTCGCCGATGCGACGTCGGCAACCTACGTCGATCGCGAGCTCGTCGTCTATCTGGGGCTGGACTCGGGGTTCACACGTGCGCCCCCACGGCGCCCCTGGGTCGACCGCGAGGCGGCCTTCGAGCGACAGCTCCAGCAGTTCCAGCTGCTCATCCAGAACGGTGCCACCCAGCAGTATCTGGTCCGGGACGCGGCGGGCGGCCAGCCTGTCCGGCCGAGCCTCTACTTCAGCGACCTCTTCTCGGGCGACGCCCAGCAGTTCGATGATCTCGGTGGCAGACGCTACCGAGTCGGGCAACCGGCCGCCGCGACCGGGTTCGATGCCGATGACGAGCCCGTCGACGCCGCGGCCGACCGGTTGGAGAGTGTAAGCCAGACCTCGTTGAGCAACTATCTGAACTCGCCTCGAGACTACTTCTTCGAGAGGCTGGTCGACTCGCGCGATCGGGACTACTTCCGGTACGGGAATCTGTACCACGACTTTGCGGAGTTCTACGTCCACCACCCCGACCAGGTCGACGCCGAGACGCTCGAGACGCTGCTCGCACTGTTCGAGGACGAGATGGCGCCGTTCGTCTCGCCCGACAGCGCGTCGGTCGAGCGGACGGGATATCGCGCCGGTATGGAGAACATTATGAGGTATCTCGACGGCCACGCACCGACGCCGGTCGAGAACGGCGAGGCAGCTTACCGTTGGGACCGGAACGAGATCGCGGCCGCGCTCGAGACGCCCATCGGGTCGGACCTGACCGAACAGTGGTTCGAGACGCCGGCGCTCGGTATCAACGGGAAGATCGACCTCGTCGAGTCAGCGACGAGGCTGGTCGATTACAAGAGCGGGCGCAAGAAATCAGCCAGCGAGGTCGTCAAGAACTCCACGTTGGACCCGGTCAGTGAGACACCGAACGTCCAGGCGCTGATGTATCTCACCGAGCAGCGCAACGACCACCCAGAGACGGCTCTGGAGTTCACGTTCGTCCACTTCCTCGAGAACGTCGACGACCTCGTCAGAGGCGAGGCCGATATCGAGGATACGCTGACGACGGTCGAATACCTGCCAACGAGCTTCGAAGCACACGCCAAAGCAGAGGCGATGTTCGATCGCCTACGGACAGACGCTGCCGGTGATTGTGTGAAGACACTCGCACAGGTCGAGTACAGCACGTATCGATCGGTGTTCGAGCAGGCAGCGCTACCAGCCACCCGAGACAGTGACGAACTCATCGCCTCGTCGTTCGGCAGGGCCTTCATCCAGACGATGCAGGCGGCGGTCGGGGAGTACAAGTACGTGATCAGCGGCTGCGAGCAGGCGATGCGCGAGCTGATGCGGGTTCGCAGTCGGCGCTACTTCGCACCGGACCTCGACGCCTTCGAGAGCTTCGTCGCCGACCAGCTCGAGATCATCAACGACCGCCGGGCAGGCCACGAGCGGTTCCCCGTCGTCGAGCATCACGACGAGCCCAACTATCGCTGGCTGAATCATCGCGATCTCATCCTCGAGGGCGAGCTATGAGCGACGCCACCGCCGCCAGCGGGCCCGACTGGGCGCCGAACGACGACCAGCAGGAGCTGATCGACACGCTCGATGGGACAGTCCTGGTGGATGCAGGACCGGGCACCGGCAAGACGTTCGCCGTCACCAGACGGTACGTGAATCTGCTGCGGTCGAAGCCGATCGAGCCCGGTGATGTCTGTCTGATCACGTTCACACGGAACGCAGCCGCCGAGATGCGAGAGCGCATCCTCGATCGCTCGGAGGCCTCGGCGACGACCATCGGCGACGCGCCGATACAGACGTTCCATAGCCTCTGTCAGGATATCATCAAGGAGTCGGGGTTCGACGCGCCGCAGCTGTTGGGTATCGACGACCAGATCACGGCCGACACTCGTGTCGTCTCGAACGAGATCGTCGAAGAGACGCTGTTCGAGGAGTGTTACGAGCAGTTCCGCGATGCCCACCCCGAGCACGCCGCAATCCTCCGGACGGTCGAGGATCCAGGCGAGATCCAGGGGCTGATCGGCGAGCTAGCAGCCAAAGGCGTGTTCCCGACCGCCGAAGGCTGGTATCGAGGGGGCGAGGCTGCCCTCGAAGGCGATCGCGAGGCGTTTGTCGAGCGGTTCGCCGCGCTCAACGAACCACGAAACGGGGGCTCCAAGCAGTCACGGCTGCGCGAGATGCTGTCGAGCTACGGCGATACCGGCCTGCATCTGCCCGACGCCCCCTCGAAGGCGAGCGTCCGCGGGGAGGGCAAACAGCTCCCTGGAGAGATGGCCGAACGCGTGTTCGAGGCCGACCGAGAGCCGCTGCAGCGCTTCGTGCACGACATATACATCGCGTATCTCCGATTCGCGCTCTCGCGCAACTATCTGACCTTCGGCTTTCTGCAGCTGTTCGCGTTCGTCCTGCTCTGTGAGGACGAGAGCGTCCGGGATCAGGTCGGGTTCGAGTACGTCATGATCGACGAGTTTCAGGACTCCAGCGAGATCCAGTTCAAGTTGGCACTGCTGCTGGCTCGGACGGAGAACATCTGTGTCGTCGGTGACTGGAAACAGAGCATCTACGGGTTTCAGTACGCCGATGTCGAGAACATCCTCGAGTTCGATGCCCGACTGGACCGGTTCGCAGCCGAGCTCAACGCCGACCGACCCCGTATCGAGTACGACACCTCGGTGGACAGGCGGATCGAGCTCTCGAGGAACTATCGGTCGACGGCCTCGATCATCGAGTTCGCGACGGCCGCGCTCACGACGCCGGCCACTGGCTCGGAGGAGGTCGACGCCGAGGCGGTCACCGAGCGGTTGGGCGATCTCGAGACTGCGATTCCGGGCGTGGAGTCGCGCATCGAGGCCATCGAGAACGACGACGAACCCGCGGCGATCCTCACCGCAATCGGCGAGATGGTGGACAACGACAGCTACGCGGTGCCCGACGGGGACGGCGGAACTCGATCGCCGACGTACGCCGATATCGGCGTGTTGACCCGCACCCGGGACTTCGGCCGGTCGCTCCAGGCGGCCGCCGACGAGCACGGTCTGCCGATGGCCTACGAGGGCGGCCTAGAGATCTTCCGGACGGACCAGGCCAAGCTCCTGCTGGCATGGTTACGCATCCTCGAGGCCGACGCCGACCGCGGCTGGGCGGTCGTCCTCGAACGAGCGGGCTACGACCTCGGGGCCTGCGAGGCGATCCTCGAGACCGCGAGCTACCCCGACGCGATGGTGGCGTTCAGAGAGCGACTGCGTGCCACGGAGACGTTGCCGGGCGTGATGCGGACGGTGTTCGACCGCTACGGCTGTACGGGCCCCCGAGCGGCCGTGCTGATCGACACGATCGAGTCCATCCACGCGAACACCACCCTCACCCAAGGGGGGCTGGTCGGGGTGATCGCCCGCGGGATCGAGCACGGGACAACCCAGGAGATCCACGCCGGGGCGGGTGCCGATGCGGTCACCGTACGGACTATCCACGCGGCCAAGGGCCTGGAACATCCGATCGTCATCCTGGCCAACATGAACAGCGGCCGATTCCCGTCGTCTGGAGGGTCGAGCGGCAACATCTCCTACGAGGAGGGCGCCGGGCTCCGCCAGCGCGACGTCTACGCCGAGGCCGACGGCCAGCCGTACATCTATCGCGACTGGAAGACCGAGATCGCACGGAAATGTCGCCCTACGGCGTACGACGAGGAACGTCGACTGCTGTACGTCGCGCTCTCACGGGCCCAGCGGCACATCCTCTGTACCGCCGGTGGGCGCCCCAACACGTTTCTCGAGGAGCTACCCGTCTCGCTCGAGCCTGGGGTCGTCGACATCCCCTCGTTCGAGACCGAGGCGGAGGACCGACCGGTGTTCGAGATGCCGATGCCCGAGCCACGTGGCCCCCGGAGCAGCACACCCCACGAGCTCGGAGCGACGGCCGAAGCGGCGGCTGGCCCGGCAGAGTCAGCAGGAGGCATGTCGTTCGGCGACCGGGTCCACGAGTTCGCGGAGGCGTACGCGCTGGGCGACCCCGTCGCCCCGGCGAACGACCACGAGGAGGCGGTCGCGAGCTTCCTCGACGGGCTCTCGGGCGAGCTTCGCCCGGAGGAACACGTCCACCTCCCGCTGGAGGCCGAGGGCCAGCAGGTGACGCTCTCGGGGATCATCGACCTGCTACAGATCACCGACGAAGCCGTGGCAATCGTCGATTACAAGACCGACGCCGATCGGACCCGTGAGGAGAGCTATCGCCGCCAGCTCAGCGCTTACTATCATGCGATCGCCGAGCTGTTTCCCGATCGAAATACCAGCGTCTCGCTATTCTGGACGGGTATGGGCGAGCAGACGGAGATCGAGCCACTCACCCGGGCGGAGGTGGCCGGCTTTGCACTCAGCTAGCCGGTCGGGGCGGCCGCTGTTGGCCGGGCAGGGTTGATTACGCAATACATCAACTGATAGGCATGAACCGGCTGTGGGTCACCAACGGCTCGACACGCGTCGCCCCGATCGTCAACGGGCTCATCGCAGCCTGTGAGTCGGGGTTCGCACCGACGGAGATCCGGCTGTTGAGCAATCCCACCATCACAGAGGTGACAGAGGCCGCCGCGTCGGTGATGGGCGAGGTGTTGCGAGCACACGACGAACCCGAGCCGACGGTGAGAATCGAGCAGATCGACGAGGAGACGGACTTCGAGGCGATCCTCGCGTACATCGAAACAGCGCTCGCGGAACCATCGGCCGATGCCGAGGTCGCGATCGATATCACCCCGGGGCGCCGATTCTGGTCGGTCATCAGCTTCCAGGCGGGCATTCGCCACGACGTCGAGCATCTGTACTATGCACACGTCGACAGCGAGTCGTACTTCGGGGCGTCCTACGCGACGATCCCCCGGACGGCGATCGACCTGATCGACTTCAGGGAGCTGGTCTGATGCGGATCGCTCGCCCACAGTTGACGATGCTGCTCAATCGGCTCTACGACCGCGGGGAGCGAGTGCTCACGGTCGACCATCCGTCGGCGGAGTTGGGGACGCTCCTGGAGATCGAGTTGGACGCTCACGACGGCTCGGTCGTCCGGTTCCTCACGCGTCGGGCCGACTACGAGGAGGGAGCACAGACGATCCGCCAGCGCCACGAGGAGGCGGTGTACGACGACCTGCCGAGCTACGACGTCTATCTCAAGACACTGCTGTCGGCTGGAATCCTCGAGCTGGCGAACCGTGCGGATATCGAGTCGCTGCTGACGCGCTACGGTGACCCCGACCTGCTGGCGGGCCACGCCCCGGTTCTGGCCGGGTTCGACACCAATCTGCTCCCCTGGCGGATCGACCGGGTGTTGGGGCTGACGGATCCCGGTGCGGGGATCGGCTACGTCAACGGGTTCGTGCTGACGACCGGCGTCCGCGACGAGCTCGATTGGGAGTACAAATGCCAGGATACGAGGCCGTTCGAGGAGGCCTACGACAGGCGATTCGACGCCTACTGGAACCAGTCACTCGGGGCTGCCCGCCGCGGTCGGCTTGGCCTGCAGGCCTATCGGCGCATCCGTGACATCGAGCAGGCCGTCGAGGTGCAGAGCGAGGATGGCGATGCGCCGATAATCGAGGCCTACGACGAGTACGACCAGGAGTATCGCAGCGACCTGCTACTGTTCAGCAACGACCGCAACTTCGTCGAGCGAGCCCAGGCTCATCGTCTTCTGGGCCAGCGCGTCGAGTTCCCGAGCAGCCTCCCGCGCAGAACCACGGCGAGCTGGCGGGAGATCGAGCAGCTTCTGTATCAGCTGGCGGTGGTGTTCGGGATCATCGAACTCCCGGGGGTCACGCTGTACGGTGTCTGGAGCGGCAAGGAGGGGCTAGACTGGCGTGACGAGCGGCTCCGTGTCGATGCGCGAAGCCCCATCGTCGAGGCAGGCCTGCAGACGGACATGGCGATCGTCGAGGCCTATCGAGAGCACCGATCGGCCTGAGTTAGCCCAGCACCACGTCCATCGTCAGCATCAGCCCGGCGCCGAACATCAGCCCCAGCGTCGCGATCCGCTCGTAGCCACGGGCGTGTGTCTGTGGGACGATGTCGTCGACGATGACGTAGATCATCCCACCGGCAGCGAACCCCATCGCGTAGGGTAACAGTGGCGCAGCGACGATGACCGCCCAGGCGCCAAACACCGCCACCGGAATCTCGACGAGCCCGGCTCGGATGCCCGCGACGGCCGCGTACCAGCGTCGGCCTAGCCCGGCGTTGATCGCGGCGACCGAGACCGCCAACCCCTCGGGGATGTTCTGGATGCCGATCGCCAGCATCAGTGAGACGCCATTGGCGATATCGCCCGAGCCGAAGCCAACGCCGACGGCCAACCCCTCGGGCATGTTGTGTAGCGTGATCGCGACGGTGAACAGCAGCACCGACATCATCCGAGGATCGACCACCCCTTCGCCGTCGCGCGCTGCAGCGCCGGTCGCCTGCGAGGTGCTGGCCTGTGGCTGTTGTGTGCCACCGTCGGATCGGGGCTCGGTGGTCGTGAGCCGTCGGCTGATCAGCGGGCCGACGTATCGCACCCAGCTGTCGCCCCGGTCGAGCACGAGCGCTCCGAGGGCAAAGCCGATCATCACCGGCACCACGCCCACCAGGTCGACGCCCGCGATGCCGACGGCCTGGTACTCCGCCGTCGAGGCGAACTCGATTCCCGGCAGCAGCAGGCTGGTGAAACTCGCCGAGAGCATCACCCCGGCGGCGAATCCCAACGCCCCGTCGAGCAGGCGCTCGGTCGGATTGCGCCAGACGAGCACCAACGACGCCCCGATCAGGTTCATGCCCGCGATGAACAGCCCACCGACGAGCCCGAGCCGGACCGGGTCCCGGCCGGCCAGATCGACCAGCAGCTGTTCGATCACGCCGTGACCTCCGCGAGACGGCCGCGTTGTTGCATGCAGATATTAGACGAATCTAATACTAAGTTGTTGTGCATCACGACCTGGGTTTAGCCGGCTCAGTTCAGCCGCCAGAAGCCGTAGTTTAGCAGCGCTGCGAACGAGACCCACGCCAGATACGGGACCAACAACAGGCTCGCCCGGCGGTCGACCCTGGCGAACGCGCCCATCGTCGCGACGATCAACAGCCAGAGCACGCCGATGACGACCAGCGCGCCACCGATCGCCCGCAGCCCGAAGAACACGGCCGACCAGGCGAGGTTGGCGACCATGTGGACGCCGAACACCCCGAGCCCAAGTGCGACGGCTGCTGGTGCTTTGGGGCCCTGTCGCCAGACGAGCCAGAGTGCCGTCCCCATCAACGCGAACAACCCCGTCCACACCGGAGCGAACACCCACGATGGGGGCGCAATCGCCGGCTGTGCCAACGCAGCGTACCAGCCGTCCATCCCCTGTGCGGTGAACACCGCACCCGAGGCACCGACGATCTCGACGGCTAGGATCGCCAGGCCCAGACTCGTCAACGGGCGCTCGCGTGCAAGCGGGCCCAGGCGGCTTGCGACGGTTGGCATAGCTACCAGAATAGCGCGAGGACTCCTCACTCTTGTGGCCCCCGACGCTCCCTGATGTTGGCCTGGCGAGCGCCCGCTCACCCCCGCCAGCTAAGCGCCAGCGTCTCATGGCGGGCGTATGTCACGAACCTTCGTGAGCAGAATGTCCGCGGTCAGTGGGCTCGCGCCCGCCGATGGGCCGTGAGCGAGTTCGCCGACCACGTGTCTCGGTCGCTCGGCGACCCGGCCACCGAGACGTTCGAGAGCCGTGTCACGGAGCAGGCATCGACGCTAATCGAGGAGATCGACGCCGGGGCCTTCGACAATCCCACCTACGCGATCGGGCTGGAGCTGGAGGTGTACGCGACGGACACCGAGGGGCGGCTAGCCCGGCTGCCACCCGCGGCCGTCGAGCCGATCGCCCCCGAGCTGGGGCTCCACAACGCCGAGATCAACACGCCGGCGACGGCGTTCGACGCAGAGGGTATCGCCGAGCAGGCGGCTGCCCTGACCGAGAGCCTGGAGACGGCCAATTCGGCCTTCGAGGCGCACGACCGCCGGCTCGTCCTCGACGCGATGTGGACGGTCGGCCCGCCGGAGGGCGCAGAGCCGTATCTCACCGCGACCGAGCAGCGCGATGGCGTGACCGTCGCGAGCAACATGCAGCAGAAACCGCGGTATGCGGCGCTCGACCGCGATATCGTCGCTCGTCACGACGGCACGATCGACCTGGAGTTGCCAGGTGTCGAGCTGGCGATGCCGAGCATCCTCGCCGAGTCACTCGCCACCTCGATACAGCCACACCTCCAGGTGCCAAGCGCGGCGGCGTTCCCGGCTCACTACAACACAGCCATCAGGACGATGGCGCCGGTCCTCTCGCTGGCGACGAACTCGCCGTTCCTCCCGGGGACGCTCTACGGCGACGTCAACCCCGAGAGACTGCTCGAGGCGACCCATCACGAGTCACGGATCGCCGTGTTCGAGCGGTCGATCAACACAGGTGATCGCAAGGTGCGATTCCCCCGCGATATCGAGCAGGCCTCGGATATCGTCAGGCGGATCGAGACCGACGCACTGCGGGCGCCCTGTCTCCGCGAGTGGGTGACCGACGAACCACCGACGAGCACGCGCGATGGGTTCTGGGAGCTCGACTACAAGCGCGGCACCTACTGGCGCTGGCTACGAGGGCTCCCCGGGGGCCAGCCGGTCACGCCAGGGTCCGAGCGGTCGCTCCGCATCGAGTATCGACCGCTGCCGACCCAGCCGACCGCACGGGCGACGATCGCCCTCCAGCTGCTGACCGTCGGGGCGATCCGAGGGCTCGTCGCCCAGGAGCACCCTATCGTCACGCTGCCGTGGGAGCCGACCCGAGACAGCTTCTACGCCGTCGCGTCCGACGGCCGGGCCGCCGAGCTGGCCTGGGTCGACCGGGATGGCGAGCGGACGAACGATCGCGAGCGAGTCATCGGCGAGCTGCGGGCCGCGGCCGATGTTGGGCTCGGGGCCGCCGGGCTGGCGCCAGACCGGATCGAGACGCTGCTGGCACCGATCGACGCCCGGATCGCCGGCGGGCCGACCCCCAGCGAGTGGAAGCTCGAGGCGGTGCGGGCCCACCTCGATGCGGGCCTGGAGCTGTCGGGGGCGATCCACGAGATGCAACAGACGTACCTCGAGGCCTGTGCCGAGGGCCGGCCGATCACCGACTGGGCGCCGGGTGGCCCCGATCGCTGAGCGGTCTCGCTGGCTCGCACCCGAATCATAACGAACGCTCGTGAGGGGTGAGCCACTCCCGACAGAAGCCCCGGTATGTACGATACGTACGAGCACCACGACAGCGACGGGATCGGGAGGGCCCACCGATGACGGTCCTTGGCCACGTCCTGCGCCTGGCAGCGAGTGCGTTCCAGGGCACCATGGAGGACGGCGAGCAATCGGCCACCGGGTCGATGCGGGCTCGTGCCATCTGCCCGGGCTGTGGAACGCGGCTCCAACAGGCGGCGATAGGCGGCGGCCGCTGGGTCTGTCTGGCCTGTGGCGACCGGCCGCCGACGGCAAGGCGGCCCTGACGGAGCGCGCCGAGTAGCCCCCGACCACCCGCAACACTGCGGTGGGGGAGTGACCGGTGAACCAGCCACACTGCGTGTATGGCCCAGCGACAGCGGCACCCCGACCGAATCCACGCCGAGGAGGAGTGGGAACTGTTCGTCCGTGACACACCAGCAGCACCCATCAGACACATCGGCTCGGTCACCGCTCCGACCGCCGAGACCGCACACGACCGGGCCGGCCGGCTCGTGCCCGAGGCATCTGCGATCTGGTGTTGTCCGGCCGAGCACGTCGCCCGCTTCGGCGAGCGTACCGCACCGGGGCTGACCGGCGGCGGCTCGTGATCTCCGTCTCGACGCTGCTCTGTGAGTCGGGTGCCGCCGGCGATGGGCTCCGTTACGATGCAGCCGACTCGACCGACGTCGCCCAGATTCGCCAGCGCAAACAACAGCATCCGGTGGTCGTCTGGAACACGACGACAGGCTGTAATCTGGACTGCCGACACTGCTACGCCGGCGCTCGTGGCACGCCAGAAGCGGGCGAGTTCGACACCGCCGAGGCCCGAGGACTCATCGACGAGCTGGCCGCCTATGATGTGCCGGTGCTGCTGTTTTCGGGGGGCGAGCCGCTACTCCGTGACGATCTCGTCGAGCTGGTCGAGTACGCCAGCGACCGGGGGCTCCGACCCGTGCTCTCGAGCAACGGGACGCTGCTGACCGAGGCCCGCGCGAGAGAGCTGGCCGCTGCCGGAATCGCCTACGCCGGCATCTCGATCGACGGCCTGCCCGACCGACACGATACGTTCCGTGGGTGTGATGGCGCGTTCGCCGCGGCGAGTGCCGGCATCGCAGCCGCCCAGGCCGCCGGCATCAAGACGGGAGTCAGGTTCACCGTCACCGAACAGACGCTGCCGGATCTTCCGGCCGTGCTCGAGCGGTTCTGCGACCGTGGTGTCGACCGGTTCTGTTTCTACCACCTGGCC